>TBL_comb47_HYPODRAFT_10002014_pt1 | contig 25593 bp, 22 predicted proteins | sample TroBogypolimnion_40_FD_10682 | JGI IMG/M metagenome (IMG submission 10682)
ATCATCACCGATCCGCCGAGGGCAGGGATGCATGAGGAGGTAATCAGTGCCCTTTTGTTCGCTGCTCCTGAACGGATTGTATATGTCAGCTGCAACCCGGCCACACAGGCACGGGATATCAGTATGCTCAATCACAACTATCGCGTCACCAGGGTGCAGCCTGTCGATATGTTTCCCCATACCCACCACGTTGAAAATGTGGTACTTCTCGAGAAACTGACGGAAACAGGGGAATAAAAATGACATAACAAACAGATTGCACATGCTTATCATCTGATTTTGGCGAAACTTTATCTCATCGAAAGATTACTTTGTCGCTCTTAAGGTTAACCGCGACTATAAAAAATTGAATATTGAGCTCTTCTCAATGAAGATGTCGTAGTTTTAAAGTTGGGGATAGTGGGAGTTCATAATAAAACCATAATTAATCCTTAAAATTCTATTCGGTCTTTCCGATCCACTCTTTAAACGGAACGCCGCCAATGATCAGATCACCCGAAGTAAATTGATTTTCATTTAGTTGAATTTTTAAATAGGAGGTTTTTAAGGTATCACAGAGCTCGTTTTTAATTATGGATTCGATCTTTTTAATTTGGGCGTCCTGAATGTAATAGCTGCTAAAAGGATAAAAAAGCTGTAAACGGGTTGTATCTTTCCAATTTACACTGACTCTGGCCCTTACCCAGTTTGGGGTCCCTTCAGGCTTGAGGATTACCACCGATTTAATTTTCGCATATCCGTTACTGTCGGTAGTAAATACGACATAGGCTTTGCGCACCTTCTCCCAGTATTTCTTATCCGTAATCTTGAAATGGTCTTCCCTGAATTTTAACCAGATAAACTTGCCGTTGAGATCAGACCCAATTCCATTAAAATCGGGATTATACCGGTTATCTGTTCTGAATCTAAATTCATTGCCCTTTTCAAGGGAACCCGCCTGATTGCTGATCATCTGAAAAGGGACAAACAATTGTGCCAGGGAAACGAGTATAAAAGCTCCAATTATTAATCTATTTGACTTCATGTTCTTTTCTTTTATTGATCATTAACCAATTCGCAGCAAAAAATCCGATGCCGACCATTACAAACAGGATACCTTTAACAACAAAGGTTAAATCGGAATCAAACGACCGGCATATAACCAGCAATGCAATTACCAGCATCCCAAGGTTAATTATGCCAAGATGGCTGTGTTTTGATCCCTCCCGGAGCATAACCAATCCTAAAAGCAACAATAACAGGTTGATCAGCACAACAGACAGCGATGTAAACCAAACCCCTAAAATGAACAGGACCAAAAAAAAGAGGTAGGTCCCATCCATCAGAGTCCAATTCTTCCATTTTTTGTGCCTATTCTGGCGGTATAGCAAAATTGTAGCCAGAATAAAAAAGAGGAGGCAGACCACATATTCGGGAGTACGAAAAAAATTCGGAAAATGATAAACAGGATCTGCAAGCTCCTTCCAGGAGGCTTTGAAAGACATAATCAGGAGTGAAACGATGGTTCCGGCAAATCCAAATACGAGGTATCCATTATGAAGCAATGGTCGGCTTTTAAAATACGAACCCCGCCCAATGAAATAGAATATAGCAAAAAGGTAAATATAAGCAGGATGCATCAGCATACGGGCATGGTGCGACACGGTGAAAAGCGTTTGTGTAAGCACATAAGGGATCATCCAGTGATGCAGAATAACCAAAACGTTTGTCGGATTTTTCTGTGAAAGCTGATAATAACGGGGAATTGGAAGTATGAAAAGTATCCAGAACAGGTATTCTTCATTGAGGAAGGCACCACTTTCACTTGCTGAAAGGCCAAAAATCATGCTCATAAATAGGTAAGCCAGTGAAAGGGCCGAAGCGTCAAGGAGATAAACCAAAGGCACTGTTAAAATCATCCAGGTCATCAGAAAGGTGCTAAAGTCCCCGTTGATGTGATAGATCTGACTGACCAGCGAGATGTTGGCACCTACGGCAAAGAAAAGCAACAAAGCGGCGATATCGCTCCAGATCACTTTCTCGGTTTTCGTGACCAGCACGTAAACACAAAAGAGCTGAGGAATGATCAGCAGGAGAAAAGCACATGTGGTCCTGGCCGATTGGGAGAACTGATCCCACTGGTTAGCCACAATGAACATGAGGCCGGTCCCGACCAGCAGGGCTCCAAGGATACCGAAAATCAGCAACTGGCGGTTGGGTGAGGATTCCTGTTTCCGTTTATAATAACTTGCAATATCGTTTGCTGTTTCGCCGGAGATGATGCTGGCATTCACAAGTTCGGAGAGATCTTTGAGTAAGCTCATATTACAATGGTATTAGATTCATTATAATCAGGATACTATCAAATATAATCAATAAAACAATGTGAATTTGAATTCTGAATTGTTTTGCGCTGTTTTTTTCGATATCGGTTAATTTATCCCCTCAACAAAAAGAAATTACAAAAAAAATAAGTCCGAAAATTAAAATACGCACCACTAAAATTCAACCCGCTTCGGGTTGCTGAGTGGCAGAAGTTCACAAACCCCCAATAAAAATTTCGGGGCCAATAACATGATCCCCATTCAATGGATTATAACAATCCGCGATATTAAAGACCCTTGAAAAGGTTTAATTCATCTAACCCTTTGGACAATTTAAAAACCCCCGAAGCGGCGCTTAGAAGTAAAAAAAAGAAAACCGGTAAATTAACTTACCGGTTTCCCTTTTGATCTTAGATACAACCTCCCTTGGGAGGTATACACTCAACTACTTACTGGCGGGTATAGGTATGTACACCAACTTCTCCATTAGGCGGAGCTGAAGAGCCGTTATAGAATATTGAGTAATTTCCTACCATCTTACCTGTGGTTTGATCGATCGTACCGGATTCGATACCGCTGTAACTTGCAGTCCAAATAGTCGAAGCCATAGTGTAAGTGTTTTTGGTGAAATCGAGCGTAAAGGTTGCTGCCCATCCTGAATTCCAATAATTGGATGTTTGAATGGTATTTGCACCGGTCTTAACAAAAGAGACAGTATAACTGTAGGCCTCCGCTGGTTCATCCGCCTTAAAACTACCTGTAAAGATTGTAACAGGATCATAAACGTAAAAACTCCAAACCGGACCGTATGTATAAACCCCGTGAGCATCGACCATTGTTATTGACCAATAGTAGGTAGTACCAACAACAACAGGAACAGTAAGTTTCAACCCTGGACTGTCTGCTTTGTACAATGGAGGTGTAGCTGAAGTTCCAAAATAGACATTAGCAAGGGGTGAATCTCCATCCTTGTTTGTGGAGGCCCATGTCAAGTCTACAGTTGTCGTTCCTACGGGAAGATGCAATACTGCCTTGTCGAGCGGAGCAACATCAGTTGCCTGGGTAAATGCATGGTATACCACGTAGTATCCATTGTCCTTTGGGTTACAACTCTGTAAAGCAAACATCACCAGGACAACAGGCAACATTAACAAAATTATATATTTTCTTTTCATATTTAATTTTCTTTATTGATAAAACAATTATCAAAAATAATTACTGCCGTGTAAGAACTTCGTACATGATGCGATTACCTGCAGAGCTATTGTAGTAGCAATTCAAAATAAACACCTTTTTCACAGGATTGTAGTAATTAATCGTCAGGTCAGCTGGCGTTAATGTGGCATCCCCGGTCCAGGTAGTAAACATACCACCCACAATATTACCCGTAGCATCAACAGGAGTGGCATTAACTTTATAGCAGGTTGTACCCCCAACAACAATCGTATTGGTAGTAGTCTCAATCTTAATGCTATATGTCATATAGTTTCCAAATCCCACTTTTTGGATGGTAGAACAGTTAACTGTCGAAGCAGCCTCAATCTGATCCACAGGCTCAGTAGCATTACCAGGACGGATACGATAGCCGACACAATGGTAATTTCCGGCCAAAGGATTGGTAACTGCCAGTGAAAGGTAATACGATTGCATGTTACTTGCAATTGGAATCGATGTTCCGTCAGCCATCTTAGCCGATTTGATTGTGACAGCGGTCATATAGCTGGAGCAGGCATTAGCCAAATCCGCACCCCATACCTTTGCCTTAATCGTATCGTTGCGTGTTCCCTTCGGAATAACTACCGTTGGAGTAAGGACCTGAGCATTGGCATAATTCTGATAACTTGTACCGTGAATAGTGTTATACAGGGTCACGCCAGCAGGATCGATTGCCAGAGTAAGGGTAACATCCTGTGTTGGAGCAATTGCAGAGGCAATATTCACCAGGAATGAGAATGGCTGATCACCTGCCACAGGGGCTAGCGAAAATGAATTCAGGGTGAAAAGCGGAACAGTAGCATACATCTTTCCTGCCACTTCAGACGGCCAGTAGTCGCCCACCTTATCCTTTAAGCAGGAGGCAAGCAGCAGTATTCCGGCAAGGAACGATACTAACAAGGTTATTTTATTTTTCATATTTTTTAATTTTTTAATTGTTATGAAATCATCAAGGCTGCCAGAAAATTTTCGAAGTAAAGGCATTTATCGTACCAACGGCTAAAACATTAGCATTATTGGAGGAAATTTCAGTTTGCGGATATAGCAGCCTTACAGGAGGTGTTGCATTAGCCTTGTTGGCATTTTCAGAGAAATGTAGTGTTGCAGGGATACCTGTTCTTCTCCAGTCTGTCCAGATCTCAATTGGGGCAATCCCGTTCATTGCGATCCATTTCTGGGTCAAAACCAGCGTCAATTTGTTCGTCGCATTTACATAGTTCACCTGTGGATTCGGCAGAGCGAGGTAAGTAGCAGCAGCGGCAGTCAGACCATAGTAGGCACAAGACTGGGTAACGGCGGAAGCGTACAATGCACTCGGATCAGCAGTAGAGTAACCTCTAAGGGCTGCTTCAGCCTGAATAAACAAACTCTCGAAGTCAGTCAAAATAGGCGCTGACTGGGTAGGTGATCCGATCATATAATACATACCGGTTGTTGCGCTTGCATTATATCCTAAAATTGATGTGTTTTTAGGTCCTAATGGGGTATGAGTCACAACATCCTGACCCATGTAATTGCCCGCATAAGCACCGCCACCACTTGGTGCTCCAAAATAGTGACTCAGGCGTGGATCGCTGTTGGCAACTAAAAAGTCAACAGCATCCTTACCTGCATAGTAGTAAGTGGCTGCATCAGCTACCTGAGTGGCAGATGCTGAATAAAACACCTGATAGAAAGGGTTCATTTCACCGGCAGAAGCGTTATAACCAGGGTTAACGAGCGCTCCCTGACCTGCTCCCAGGTAACCTGTGGAAGAGGTGGAATCTATACAGCTTTTAATGTAGGTACCGCGATTAGCCATTCCGGCCTGATGCATCAACAAACGCAGTTTAAGGGTATTGCCAAATTTAGCCCACTTTGTCATATCACCACCAAACATGATGTCACTTGAAGCAGGAATTGCATTTGCATTAACTGTCAAATTATTGATGATATTGATCGCCGCAGTAAGCTTAACTTCGAGGTTTTCATAAATTGCTTTTTGATCATCATACTTTGGTTTAAGAATACCCGCGGTAGCTCCAAAAGCCTGTGTATAAGGAACATTACCCCAGATATCCACCAGGTTCTGCATAATATAAGCTTTAAGGATCATCGCGATGGCCACATAACCGGCATCGTTGGGATCAGTAGCTGCATTTTGCATTACAGTAAGATTCTGACCAATCGGATAAAGTATCGACCAGGAGGCCTGATAACTGTTGTTATACAGCTGGTATTGCAAAAGGGTAAGGGGTTGTGAATAACCCGAACTGATAGACCACTGGCCGAACCACAGGTAGCAAAATTCAAAATACCGTGGGTTGTCCATTACTAAGGCAAGATTATTCAGGGCCGCAGGTAAAAGAAGTTTTGGCGGTACCGCAGAGGCGTTGTTCGGGTTCACTTCATCTACACCAAGAAATTTGGTGCAGGAACTTCCTAAAAGTACCAATGAAACCAACAGGATTAATATTTTCTTATTCATCGTATTTCTTTTTAAGTTTTTAGAAAGTAAGTTTCAAACTAAAACCGAATACCCGTGTTGGAGGTGTCTGGTATGTGTCGGTGTAACCAACAGCATTAGTCGTTGTAGCAGAGTTATTAAACTCAGGATCTGTCCATACGTTTGATTTTGGACGAAGCATCAGCAGGTTTCTGCCGACCAAACCAACCTGGGCCATTTGGATAATATTTGTTCCAAAGATCTGTTTGACAGGAATGTCATAGGTCAATGCAACTTCTCTCAGTTTCCAGAAGGCTGCGCTGGTGGTATAGGCTCTCTGTGCAGCAGCGTAGCTGGAAGAGGTCCAGAAAGTCCAGGCATTAACCCCAACCAGTGTATTGGTATTCGGAACATATACACCCGGTGAAGTTTGGATTACTGAATTAGGAATAATAAAGTTCTGACGGTTATTCAACGCACTGTGTTCGGATACTCCGGTGAAATCGAGTCCACCACCTGTACCTGCACCTTGTCCAACATAATTGACAATCACGTTACCACCACGGTATTCAGCAACAGCCGATAATTTAAACCCTTTATAGTTCAAATCGGTGTTGATGCCCAGAATAGAATTCGGGTTACCGTGTCCGGCAGGAACCAGGGCAGATGATGTGGATGGTAATCCGGTAATGGCATCAACTACAATGTGTCCTTGTGGATCTCTTGTTACATCAGTCACTTCAATGTTTGGAAACTGTTTTCCTACGGTTGCATAAGCAACAGATACAGCGCCGTTTCCACTGTCTGTGGCAGAAATTGGGATCTGAAGATCATTGATTCCAGGAAGAATTGAGAGCACCTTGGATTCATAGTAAGCGAAGTTCATACCTCCGTTCCAACGTACATCACCAATTCTGAGGATCGGTGAAAATTTCAGATCAAGCTCAAATCCCTTGTTCTGCAATTCTCCTGCATTGATCAAAGCGCTCAGGTATCCTGTTGCAGCTGAAACAGTTGCAGGGATTGTCTGATTTTTGGTATTGGTCTGATAAACGTTAGCTTCCAGGTGAATTTTATTTTTCATAAAACTCATCTCGGTACCAATTTCTATTTCATTTGTTTTTTCAGGTTTCAAAAGCGGATTGCTCAGCGTTGTGCTTAAAGCAAAACCGGTATTGCTGCCGTAAGGAAATCCGGTACCTGCAGGATAGGAAGGAAGAGTTCCGTACCAGTCAGTTAAGGCAATCTGTCCGGTCTGTGACCAGCCACCCCTTATTTTCAGGAAGGATAATACAGGATTGGCAATGATCGATGGAAACATCTCAGAAAGAACTAAACTGGCATCAGCCGATGGATAGAAGAAAGAGCGGTTTGCACGGGTCAATCTTGAATCCCAGTCGTTACGTGCAGAAGCGTGAAGGAAAGCATAGTTGTTATATCCAACAGTTGCATCGGCGAATACTCCAAGGGAGTTCCGTTTTTGAGTGGACTGAGAAACAGTAGCCTGTCCGATACGGTTGCTGATATTGTAGAAATTAGGAATCACCAATCCATTGGCCTGCTCAAACTGAGACTCATAGCTCTGAGAATATACAGAAGATCCAAGTATTCCTTTGACTGTGAACTTTCCAAATTTCTGGTCAGCAGTTGCAAGGAAGTCATTGGTCATAATAAGGGTTTGGCGAACCTGATCGCTTGAGAAACCATCAAAGTGTGGGCTCTGGCTACCTGCGGTCCAGGGGTTATTGGCAATGTAAGAACTGAGGTCAACTGCATCCCTGTAATTGTGGTTGGTAATAGTATTGAATATAATACCGGTACGATCCGACAGATCAAGCCATTTCAGCGGTTTCAGATCCAGGTTGATTGAACCAAGAACATCATTACGGACCTGGTTATTACGGGCGTGGTGTAACTGCCAGTAAGGATTTGGATAGTAAGCATTGTAATAACCGTTCACTCCGGCAAAAGGATTGTTAAAAATATCCTTGTACTGTGAAAGTGGAACCTGTGCAGGTGTGTTCATCACATTCCAGTAAACAGGACGTTGCTGATAGTAGTCACCACCTGAAGTGTGGGTGCCGGTATGCATTAAGCTAACGGTGTAATCTGCGGTAAAAATACCGTAAGTTTTTCCGCCGGACATGCGTGCACCGGTTCTGCGGTTGGTATCATAAGGAACGGTACCGGTTGTATTAACATCCTGCATCGAGAGGTAGAAATGACTTACATCATCTCCTGAGCTCAATGAGATATCATTTTGCTGGGTAATACCGGTATTGAAGAATGCCTTCTTTTGGTTTTTAACAGCGCTGTAAGGAACCATCTGGTAAGAACCATCGGCCAAAACGCCTCCAAGGACAACCATCTGTCCGTTGAACTGTGGACCGTAACTCTGGTTTTCGTAAGAGGTATAATACTGTGTATTGCGGTCCTGTCCGATCCAGAAAGTGTAGTTCGGATCATTGGTTGCAGGTGTTTCATTCGATCCCGATCCAAAAGAATTATTTAAATTGGGGAGATAGGAGATTTGTTCGAAGGTAGTGACGTTACTCATTTTAATCGTCATCTTCCCTTTATCTCCACGTTTGGTGGTCACGATCAATACCCCGTTTGAAGCGTCGTTTCCGTACAAAGCAGCTGCTGAAGCACCCTTAAGGATGTTCACGCTCTCGATGTCGTTGGGGTTAACCGAATTAAGAAAGGTAGCACTGACAGGAACACCATCCAGAACAACCAGAGCCTGGTTACTGGCCAGGAAGTGGCGGTTACCGCGAAGGGTAATCTTGGTGTCAGGATTTACTCCGTTATTAATTGTGTTGATCTGAAGCCCCGAAACCTTTCCGGTCAAACCGTTCATGACATTGGAAGCTCCGGCCTGTGTCAACTCAGCGTTGTCCACTTTGGCAGTTGCGACCCCCATCTCTTTCGGTTTTCTCTTAATACCAAGGGCAGTGACAATCACCTCATCAACCGCTACACTTTCAGCCCTCAGTTTGATGGCATAATTCGTAGCACCGGTCACGGCGACTTCCGCAGAAGTCATACCCACAAAAGAGACTACCAATATTTTGGCATTCTGAGGTATCTTCAAGGTAAACTTGCCATCCATGTCGGTGACAGTTCCCAGTGTTGTCCCTTTAACGACGACAGAAGCTCCCGGAATGGAACTCCCATCTTCGCCGGAAGCCACAACACCCGAGAGTTCCCTGGTCTGTGCAAATACCACTTGCAATCCTATGAACCCCAGAAAAGCAAGCAACAGCGAAATTTTCTTCATAGACTAAAATTTAATGTTTAACAATAGATAAAATATAAGTAGATAAGAATTGATTTATTCACCGGTATATTTGATTATACCTAAATCAAATGTAAAAAACATTTTTTTTTCAACTCAATGCCCAGTTAATCTCTGCTGGTGTTCTTAAGCAGGATATTGTAATAAACTGTTAACGATTCTCGCAAAGTTGTTAAAAATTGTTATTGTCTGCAAATATATTTAAAGAAAAATATTCTGCAATGATTTTGTAACCTTAACGGCGAGAGTTAATAATTCGTTAACCTGACATTTGTCATATTTTTAGGAATCAGTTATTTAGAATAAACCCCTATTTTATTAATTATCTGATTAATAGTCGGTGAACATTACTTTACACTGAGCCTTACGTAGAATGAATAAAAATTATTTACAGGATTATCAATAATTGTTCCAGATGAGAGATAAATGTGGTGTTACTCCCAAATTTATGATTTTGTTTGGCAACATGGGGTGCCGCAGAAGGGGTGCTTTCAATAAAAACACTAAATTCCGGGTTTGATGCCGAAAAAACCATACCCTCAACAGCAGATTTATCCTTTCCGGGATTGTAGTAAATCTGATCCATTCCAAAATTCATGGCTCCCACGATATCGGCCTCCCAGGAATCGCCGATCATGATTGAGTTTTTTTTCCTTGCATTCATTGACTTTACGGCATGTTCAAAGATCTCTCTTCCGGGTTTTGGCGTTCCAATCTCCTCCGAAACAAAGACTTTACTAAAGTACTTTGACAACTCCGATTTTCGGATCTTTTCGTACTGAACCTCTTTAAAACCATTGGTAATCAAAGCCATATGATATCGCCCGTGCAGGTAATCCAAAACGTTCCGGGCTCCGTCCACCAGTTTGGTTTGCTTGACCATCTCTGCCAGGTAGGCATCATTGACAACCCCTCCTCCTATGGTTAACGGGGTCCCGTTTTTCTCAAACGAAGCTTCGAACCGTTCTGCACAGAGTGTCTTTTTTGGCATCAGCTTTTGCCGGTAAAGATCCCAGAGCCTGTCGTTCTCCTGGCTATAAATCGCATAGTACAAATCATATGAACCCGTTAATTTAAGCAAATCGAGTTTATCCAGGGCTGAATAGAGCGCATGGTAGGAGTTCGATTCAAAATCCCAGAGCGTATTGTCCAGATCGAAAAAAAGGTGGGTGTATTTTGGGGTGGGCATGGTGAATGTCGCGTAAAATTGAAAGTTAAGGGTTGTCAATGCCCAATTTAATAAAAAAACACGGATTTATCCAGTGTGATCATGGGGCTGAATTCCTTCCATACAAAAGGATCTTCTCCAGCTTTAATTCTGTGCCGGTTATGAGATACAGGGGAAAGGATATGTATTCAAAGGAATAATTGCTTTCCATTTTCACATCCTTCCCAAAAGAGGCATTCAGGGCAGTTTGCAAACGACAGGTGCAAAGGTGGTGCTGCGGTCATAAATAACGAAGCCGATCAATCCGAAGACCGATATCAATACCAAACCGAAGCCCACATCAAATAGCTGTCAACCTTATTCTCAAGACGGTCAATTTTATTGTTAACTTCCGGGAACCGTGAATTCATCGTTGTTGCCAGATCATCTGTTCGCTTGTGCAATCCCTCAACCTTGGTTTCCAAACGGACCATCCGATCACGATCAGCCTGGGTACAGGCAATTGAATGTTCCTGTGTCCAACCGGGCAGAGTAGAAAAGAATAATAACAATGTAAGCAATAACGGCAGCCTCATGGCCTTTAATTTTAGTTCGAATTTACAAAAAAACACCTGTATTTTTCAAAGGGCTTAAAATGATTTTTGCTTTGGATCAATCATCATCATCATCTTTCCCACCTATTTTTGATTCCACTTTACCTTCCAGTACGATTACAATTTCCCCCTTGACTGTTTTCGATTTAAAATGGGTCAATACTTCGTCTACCGTTCCCCGGAAATTCTCTTCAAAAAGTTTGGAGAGTTCTCGTGAAACCGACACCCTTCGGTCGGAACCAAAATATTCGGAAAATTGCTCAAGCGCTTTGACCAGGCGAAAAGGTGATTCATAAAAAATCATAGTCCGGGTTTCATCTGCCAGCTCCTTCAATTTTTTTTGCCTCCCCTTTTTCTGGGGTAGAAATCCCTCGAAACAAAACCGGTCGCTTGGAAATCCTGAGTTGACCAGTGCAGGGACAAAGGCTGTGGCTCCCGGCAGGCACTCCACCTCAACTCCCATTCCGAGGCAGGTTCTGGTCAGCAAAAAACCGGGGTCAGAAATCGATGGGGTACCTGCATCTGAGATCAGGGCTATATTCTCCCCGGCGAGTATCCGGTCTGCGATATGCTCCACCGTTTTATGCTCATTGAATTTATGATGTGAGGAAAGCCTGGTGGCAATTTGATAATGTCGCAGTAAAACTGAGGAAGTGCGTGTATCCTCAGCTAAAATAAGGTCAACCTCCTTTAAAATCCGTAAGGCCCGAAGGGTAATATCTTCCAGATTTCCAATCGGTGTAGGTACAATAAATAATTTTCCCATCTACTAATTTGTAAACCGGCGTTTAACTAAATTCAAAAATTTCTGACTGGCCTCCCCCTTTTGCCATTTGAAATTCAATTTCAAATAATTGACTGCCTCCTGAATAGAAGCAAAATGATCCAGGGTGTTTATCGTCTGCTCAAACAAGGTGCTGTCATTGCCAAATAATTCCCGCACTAAAAGAAACCTGTCGTTGATCCCAATTCCATCCCAAATACTTCTGATTGGAATAATCTGGTAGGTTGTTTCCCTTTTTTCCTGAGTAAAGATGTCGTTCACACTCTTTTCTGATTCACCCAAAGACTCATCCTGATCAGTATTGAGACTATGTTTTAATTCAACGGCATCTGTTTTACTAACCTGACTTTCCGGGACACTTTCCTTTTGAGTATTCTCCGGCTGAACAATCAGAGGGGTGTTAGGTACCACTGAAAACCCAGGTTTTGGGGCTTCTGCTTCCGGAACAGTCACCGGATTTGAAACCGGTTCAGAAACTTTGGTAACCAGTTCATCTTCGTAGGTTACGACCTCTGAAATCGCGCATTTGCTTTGGTCAGTTACCTCTTTTATTATAAGTTGATTCGTTTGAAGAATAGATTTGTGAAGCAATTCAAGCTGTCTGAGTATCGCTTTCGCACGAACCAGGGAGAGTTCGACCTCATCGGCACCGGGTAGCGATTCCATACTGAATGCATCTGTAATTCCCTGAAGGTGCAGCAGGTCGTCTTTGATCAATCGAAGCAGTATTTTAGTTTCCATGGGGGGTATTTTTCGAAAGTAAAAATAGATAAAAATTGGTTATTTTTGCTTTATGTTTATCGAAAGTAATCTCCCCAATAACCGCAAACGCGGATGGATCGAAGTAATTACAGGATCTATGTTCTCCGGCAAAACAGAAGAACTGATCCGAAGATTGCGTCGGGCTGAAATTGCACGTCAGAAAGTTGAAATTTTCAAACCCAGTATTGATATGAGGTATTCAGCGACTGAGGTGGTTTCGCATGACGAAAACACAATCCGTTCTACCACTGTCGATCATTCAGCCACTATTTTATTGTTATCCGGTGATGTCGATGTGATAGGCATCGATGAAGCACAATTTTTTGATCCTGGCTTGATTGATATTTGTAATCAATTGGCCTATATGGGGATCAGAGTTATCGTTGCAGGTCTTGACATGGACTTCAGGGGTAAACCTTTTGGCCCGATTCCGGCATTAATGTCTGGTGCCGAGGATGTTACAAAGGTGCATGCAATATGTATGCGTTGTGGTCATCCTGCACATTTTAGTCACCGTCTTTCCGAAACAGATAAGCTGGTACTCCTTGGAGAAAAAGCAGATTATGAACCACTTTGCCGGGAATGTTACTTTGATTTGGGTCAGGCAACAATTTGAATATTCAATTTCCTGATTAATCGTTTTATCAAATATCAATACACCTCGATGTATTAAGAAACTCATTATGATTTCATATACATTCCATGAAATTTACTCAATTATTGGTGGCCGACTAATTGCTCCGGATGGAGTAACGAACCCAACCATTCGATTTTTATCATTCGATAGCCGAACCATTCTTTCAGGCAAGGATACCCTTTTTTTTGCACTGAAGAGCGAAAGGGATGATGGGCACCATTTTATAGATGACGCAATTGCGAAAGAGGTTACGATGTTTGTGGTTGAAGCATTACCATTAAAAAGTGAACAGAATTCATCGCTCTTTTTTATTATCGTAAAAGACACCCTCGAAGCGCTTCAGAAGCTGGCTGCCTGTCATCGCCAAAGATTTAATTATCCGGTGGTGGGAATTACCGGGAGCAATGGCAAGACAATTGTAAAAGAGTGGCTAAGCGAACTGATTAGCCCTGAATTTAAAATTGTAAGAAGTCCACGCAGCTACAATTCCCAGATCGGTAACCCCCTGTCAGTATGGCTAATGGACGACCGGTATAATCTGGCAATTTTTGAAGGGGGGATTTCAAAACCGGGGGAGATGGCAAAACTGGAGGCGATACTGCAACCAGATCATGGGATTTTCACCCATCTTGGGAAAGCCCATCTTGAAAATTTCACCTCCATAGAAGAGCTGGTTTATGAAAAGCTAAAGCTCTTCATAAATAGTCGGTTAATCATCTTCTGCAGCGATTTTAAAATGCTCTGCCAGGCCATTGAAAGGACTACATTTAATAAATCTCCCCGGTTTTTCAGTTGGTCTTCGGTCGATTCTTCAGCTGATCTGAGGATTATCCGGAAAATAAAAAGTGAAGGTTCAACCCTGATCGAGGGTCTATTTCAATCGGAAATGATTTCAATTACGATCCCTTTTACCGATGATGCGAGTATCGAAAATGCGATTCATTGCTGGGCATATATGCTTGCCACGACCATCATTCCGGAAAATATTCAGGCCAGATTTCTGAAAATCACTCCTATAGCCATGCGCCTTGAACTAAAAAAGGGGATAAATGGCTGTACAATTATAAACGATTCCTATAATTCGGATACTGCTTCTTTGGTTAACGCGCTCGATTTCATTGGCCAGCAGTCGGATAACCGGAAAAAACGGAGTACAATAATCATCTCAGATATTCTTCAGTCGGGTGAAAATCCCGAATTACTCTACCGTGAAATAGCCGATTATATTCAAATGCGTCATATTGAGCGCATTATTGGAATTGGGAAAGAGATTAGCCGTTTCAGTCCGATGTTCAATATACCTGATAAGCGATTCTACCCATCCACCGATGAATTTTTACTGCATTTCCGGGAGAACGATTTTAATCACGAGGTAATTCTTTTAAAAGGAGCTCGCCAGTTTCGATTTGACAAAATTTCATCCCTGCTCCAGGAGAAAGCCCACCAAACCGTAATGGAGATTGATCTCGATGCAATGGTGTTCAACCTGAACTACTATCGCAGCAAACTTAGTCCAACGACTAAAGTAATGGCCATGGTCAAGGCGTTTTCGTACGGGACCGGATCAATTGAAATTGCAAAAGTATTACAGTACCGGAAAATAGATTTTCTTGCAGTGGCCATTGCCGATGAAGGGATTGAACTTCGGAATAACGGGATTGAAGTGCCAATTCTGGTAATGAATCCCGAGGAGCACAGTTTTGATGCGATGATTGAGAACCGTCTTGAACCAAACATTTACCGTTTCAAACTGCTCGAACAATTTGATGAAGCACTAAGACGAAATGCGGTAAATAATTTCCCTGTTCATCTTAAAATGGATACCGGAATGAAGCGGCTTGGATTCGATAACCCGGAGGAGGTAAAAAAGGTGACTGAATATATCGGGATCCGTGATACGATGTATATCCGGTCGGTCTTCTCACATCTTGCTGTAAGTGATGATCCGGCAAACGATCTGTTCACAAAATTGCAGTTCAGCAGGTTAATGGAGTATTGTGACATTGTTACTGAATCATTTAATTACAAGATTTTAAGGCATATACTGAACTCTTCCGGAATTGAACGATTCCCTGAGATGGAACTGGATATGGTTCGGCTCGGAATTGGTCTTTACGGCGCAAGCCCCAATATTCAGCACGAATTGCGTAATGTCGCAACGCTGAAAACAACCATTTCACAGATTAGAACGGTTGAAGTTGGCGGAACTATCGGCTATGGCAGGACAGGTTTAGCCGAAAAATTAATGACTATTGCAGTTCTGCCAATTGGTTACGCCGACGGACTAAACCGCAGGTTAAGTAATGGAGTCGGTAAAGTGCTGATTGGCGGGGTCAGAGCACCTATAATTGGAACAATTTGTATGGATATGTGCATGGTGGATATCACTGAGATAACCGCCCATGAAGGTGACAGGGCCATTATTTTCGGCGAAGACCTTCCGGTCACCGAAGTTGCCTCAGCGCTTGGAACAATTTCATATGAAATCCTCACCTCTGTCGGACAACGGGTGAAAAGGGTTTATTTTAAGGAATAGGTTGTAATTTGATAATGAAATAATTCGATAATGATTTGTCAGTCGATGAGAAAAAAAATCTTGTCATAAAGCCAAATTGTCGCATCGACAAATTGCCAAATTATCGCATTAAAAAGGTGACCCTTCGGTCAATTGATCACCAGGTCTTCCGAAACCGGTGACAGGAATGTTTGTTCCTGCGGTGGAGGTTTCGTAATTCATTTTTGACCTGAAAATAGACTCCTTTTTCCCTTCCCCAAGGTCATCCGGCATCGTACTCAGGGATATTTCATCAATATTACTGAATTTAGCCAGCGATGCTTTAAATGCAAGCTGCACATCTCCCACTGAGCCGTTACGATGTTTGGCAATGATCACTTCGGCCACTCCAAGTAATGAATTCCCATCGGCATCCTGTGTAATCCCATAATATTCAGGACGATGGATAAACATGACCATATCGGCATCCTGCTCAATTGCTCCAGATTCGCGTAAATCAGAAAGCTGAGGTCGTTTCCCATCGCGTGATTCAACGGATCTGTTTAGCTGCGAAAGGGCAATAATTGGAACATTGATCTCTTTGGCAATCGCTTTCAGATTCCGGGATATTGTGCTGACCTCCTGTTCACGGTTTCCTTTTACATCGTTGCCGGCTGTCATCAACTGCAAATAATCGACAATGACAATTCCTATGTCATGCTGCATTTTAAGCCTGCGGCACTTCGCCCTGAATTCGAAAATGGACAATGCAGGGGTATCATCGATAAAGATCGGGGCATTTTCCAGATTTTTAATCCTTCGGTTAAATAATTCCCATTCCCAATCCTCAAGTCTGCCGCTTTTGATTTTTTCGGATCCCAGTTCAGTTTCTGCTGCAATTAGCCTTAGAACCAGCTGCATTGAGGACATCTCAAGGGAGAAAAAGGCAACAGGGACCTGTTTTAAGACAGCCATATTGCGTGCCATGGAAAGGACAAATGCAGTTTTTCCCATTGCTGGCCGTGCCGCAACGATCATTAAATCTGTATTTTGCCAACCAGATGTTATCTTGTCAAGCTTTGAGAACCCCGATGCTATTCCCGACAATCCATCGGGTTTCTTTGCATTCTCCTCGATCCGTTCAATCGCTTCACGAAGTAATGGTTTGATAGGTTGTGATTCTTTGGATATATTTCCTTCGGTGACTTTGAAAAGGGATGATTCGGCATAATCGATCAGATCATCCAATTCCATCGAGTCATCGAACGATTTAACCTGAATTTCGGAAGAGATCCGGATCAGTTCGCGCTGGATATATTTCTGTGCAATGATCCGTGCATGAAATTCAATGTGGGCAGCCGAGGCCACTCTGCTGGTGAGCTGGGTAATGTAGATTGGGCCCCCCACCAAATCAAGCTCCTGCCTGTTTTTTAATTCCTGGGTTACCATCAGGAGGTCAACTGGCTTCTCGTTGGCGACCAGATGTTGGATTACCGTATATATTTTCTGATGCTCCTCCTTATAAAAGCTCTCTGCCTTGAGAATCGCCGCCACACCCGTAAAAGCATCCCGTTCGAGCATTAGTGCCCCAAGTACTGCTTCTTCCACTTCCGGAGCCTGCGGCGGAATCTTCCCATATTGGGCATTGAGCTGTTCAACCGTCATTTTGGGTTTGGTCCGGTTACGGAAATTATTTGTTTCGGCAGGCATAGAAATCTATTTTAAAAGAAATGTTTGAGAATAAGTACTTTAATGATAATTAATTCCAATAAATTTACACAGATTAAAAGTACGCTTATCTCTTCAAAAATAGCATGCAATTTTGGATTAGAAAACCTGTTTTTTCCCGGCACAGTGGGTATTCCATCCCATTTCAGTCCATTGACTGTTTCATGAAAATTGTCAACATTTTATGAACAGAGTTATAAACAAAATGTTGACGTGGAACCTGTTTTTTTTCTGCTCATGGTCCGGCTACCGGCTTCATGCAGCCGGCGGAATCCACTTTACCTGTCAATGAATTGTCTCTTCCGGGAATTGAGAAGTCCTGCTCTTAAAATTAATTGGCCAAAAACCAGTCGCCAAAAACTGTTCTTTAAAAATAGCCGGTTATTTCTCCGGACCATTATCCAGACCATCCAGAATGATTTCCGTCAGCAAATCAGTCATACTAAGTCCCATTGCTTTAATTTGTTGCGGAATAAAACTGGTTTCAGTCATCCCCGGTACGGTGTTTACCTCCAAAAAATAAAAGGTATCTCCCCTGAGGATGAAATCGACCCGTACAATCCCTTTACAGCTGCAAAGGTCATAGATTTCAGCAGAGCGTTTTTGAATATCAAGGGTTAGTTTTTCGGAGATCCGGGCAGGTGTTATTTCGGATGCCATCCCGGGTATATATTTTGATTCGTAATCGAAGAATTCATTTTTAGGAATCACTTCCGTGACCGGAAAAACGAGTTTTCGTTCTCCGATTTTAACTACTCCACAGGTAAACTCACTGCCGTCAATGAATTGTTCAACAATGACTTCCGGACTTTCGTCCAGCGCTTTATTCACGGCTTCAACAAGATCTTCCTCTTTTTTCACTTTGGTGACCCCAAAGCTCGATCCCCCTGCAGATGGTTTCACAAACAATGGAAGTCCCAGGGATTCAACGATCAGGGCAGCACTGTATCTTTCCCCTGCAATAAGACGGACTGAATTGGCCATGGGAATTCCAAAGCTTCTTAAGTAATTGTTGCAGAAATATTTATTGAAAGTAAGTGCAGATGACTGTACACCACAGGTGGAGTATGGAATCCTGAGCATTTCAAAATACCCCTGTAATATGCCATCTTCACCAGGAGTTCCATGAATAATGATATAGGCATAATCGAATTTGTATTTCTGGTCAGCCAGGGTAAATGAGAAATCCGATTTATCGATCTCTGCCAACCGATTTTCACCATCAAGAATAATCCACTCCTCTCCCTTTATCCGGACCAACCAGGGCGTAAACAACTCCTGGTCAATGGCTTGCAAAACATTTGCGCCGCTTTTGACAGAGACGACATATTCTGATGAGTCTCCACCGGCTACTATGGCAATATTTTTTTTGCTCATGAGATTAATAGTATATGGTTCATAAACGAAAGTCATGGTTTAGTAAGACCATTTAATTTTGAATTATTGCTGCCGGCTTTTAACCACTCGGCACCAACCATCTGACCTATTCATAATCGTCTTTTAAACTGCAAATCTCTCCTAACGGTATTTAATCAATATCTCTGTTTGATATATAATTCCGCCATTTGTTAACCAATTGCTCCAGATTATCAGGTAATTCAGAATCAAAAATCATCTCCTTTCTGGTCACCGGATGGATAAACCCAAGGGTTTTCGCATGGAGTGCCTGACCGGGAATCAGGGTGAAGCAATTTTCAACAAATTGTTTGTATTTTGCAAAGGTAGTCCCTTTTAGGATTCGGTCGCCACCATAAACATCATCGTTGAAAAGCGGGTGACCAATATATTTCATATGAACCCTGATCTGATGAGTACGCCCGGTTTCCAGAACACATTCCACCAGATTGACATATCCTAACCTTTCGATTACCCGGTAATGAGTGACTGCCGGCTTTCCGTGGTCCCCATCGGGAAATACCGTAAAAACCTGACGGTTATTATTACTTCTTCCGATATTGCCTTCAATCGTACCTTCGTCTGATGCCAGGTTCCCCCAGACAAGTGCTACATATTTACGTTTTGTAGTTTTATTGAAAAACTGAAGTGCCAGGTTAAGTTTGGCTAATTCTGTTTTTGCCACCACCAGTAATCCGGAAGTATTTTTATCTATTCGGTGCACCAAACCCGGTCTTGGGTCATTGCCTCCATACAATTCGAGGTTCTGGTATTTATAAACCAGACCGTTAACCAGTGTTCCGCTATAATTTCCATGTCCGGGATGAACCACCAGGCCTGCCGGTTTATTGATAATCATCAGCTCTTCGTCCTCATAAACAATATTGAGCGGGATATCTTCCGGGATAAGCTTTAGCTCGCGGCGGGGATAATCGAGCATGATAGTCACTTCCTCTCCGGGTTTTACGCGATAATTTGATTTTACGGGGGCCCCATTTACAAATATGCTACCCGCCTCTGCGGCTGTCTGGATACGATTGCGGGAGGTTCCTTCCATGCGGTTTACCAGGAACTTATCAATTCGCAACAACCCCTGCCCCTGATCAGCTACAAACCGGTAGTGCTCAAACTGACTGATTTCCTCACCGGCTTCATCCAATTCATCCGGCTCTTCATCATTGGTCATCATGTTCATTAAATTGTCAGTTGATTTTTAAGGCTGTGGAATCGGAGGATTGGGATTTAATTTTCAGCCATAAATCGACAGATACCCCTGGCATAACCCGGGATATAGAATCGGGTGGTGGCATCTGTTTCCAGATAATCGCATTCATTGTATCTGTCTTACTCCGTACCGCCGGATCATAAATTAATGAACCGGTAGAAAGTGACCTGCTTCTTAAAATATTCTGGGCTACCGGAAGGGTAAGAGACTTAAGATCAGGAATTATTGTTGAAGCGCCAAACATTTTTTTCCCAACAACAAGATCAATTGTTGATCCGTTTCCCAATCTTGAACCAGGCACTATTGTTTGTCCGTCATGTTTTTGCTCCAGAACAAGATCATCAAATTCCGAAGGACGCAGGATAATATTTCCAAGTTCAAAACCTTTCGACTCGAGGAGTTCCCTGGCCTGATGAATGGAGACATCGGTAAGTTTCGGAACCTCTACCTGTTCAGGAGTAAAAGAGGCAGTTGTGAGGTATATCAGTCTGTTCGGCTTTATTTTATGACCCGCTGACGGGTTTTGAAAAACAACCGTTCCGGGGATAAGATTTTTTCGATAGACAGAGTCTTCGATAACAAAACGGAAATTATGCTTATTGGCCAACGTCTCAATCTGACTGATCGTCAATCCCTTTAAGCCTGGCGCAGGAAAGTTCTCTCCCTTGTTGGTATAAACCGAAAGCATAAAAAGGGTTATCCAGATTAAAGCAATCGTCAGTAATACAGCAATTCCCAGATTCTTGAGGAAAATTTTATGGAAGAGAAATTCTTTGAGCCGCATACAAGTTGTTTCAGATAATTTACAAAGGTGACAAAATTAGTAGAGACGTTGCAAGCAACGTCTCTACTAATTTTCCCGGAACATCAACCTTTTATCTTTTATGCTGAGGTTCGTCCGAAACGGTTAGTTTTTTACGTCCTTTTGCACGCCGCGCCTTCAAAACTTTACGTCCGTTTGCGGTAGACATTCTTTCACGGAAACCGTGCTTGTTTCTCCTTTTTTTATTCGATGGTTGAAATGTTCTTTTCATATGCTTTTTTTATTTCTTTTCTAATTCGGAGTGCAAAAATAAGACTTTTTTTGTTGATGACAAAGTAAAAGACAATTTAGAATAAATATATTTCAGCCAATTATCTGTTTATGGGGAGATAAATCACTTTTTTTGTTTCAAAATAGGGTTCGCTAAAAAAACCGGAGATCTCGGATACTTCAACAGCATTTTTAAAATAGCTGATTTCATCCCGGAAATCACCCCCTTTTAAATAGATAATACCGTTTGGTCTTGAATTTTGTGGCCGACGTGCGATATTCTTCTTTACCATCTCCACAAAATCAGGGAATGCGGTAACCGCTCTGGAGATTACAAAATCAAATTCCTCCTTTATATCCTGAACACGGGTATGGAGGGCTGTCACATTTTTAAGGCCAAGTTCTTCCGAAACTGCCTGCACCACCTTAATCTTTTTCCCGATTGAATCGATTAATGTAAACTGACTCTCCGGGAAAAGGATTGCGAGAGGTATACCTGGAAAGCCGCCCCCTGTTCCGACATCCAGAATTTTCGTACCGGGTCTGAAGGTAATTATCTTAGCAATAGCCAGTGCATGCAGAACATGCTTCTCGTACAATGAATCAATATCTTTTCGCGAAATGACATTTATTTTCTCATTCCATTCACGATAAACAGGAGCCATCTTTTCAAATTGGATAACCTGTTCCGGTGTTAAATGTTGAAAATAATGGGTAATTCTTAACATATTTCCTCGAGATTAGCGCCTTTCACCGCCTCCGTTTTTTACGGGTAAACAGTTGTTTTACAGATAAAATAAAATTTAAAATCGGAACCAGTGATCTGTATATTAATAAGCTGGGCAAAAGTTTCTTTTCCCCCAGGCGTTTTGCGGACACTATTCCCCAGATCAGTTCATGGATAATTTTAAACAAATACACACCGCCCACATATAATCTCCAGGGTGAAATAATCAGCAGTAAGATCATTAAAACATCAAAAGCCAGCCGGCTCATCGTATTGATCAAAAGAAAAACGTTTTGACCGGCCGAAAACTTCCGTTTAAGCATTAACTGCTTCTTTTTGTAGTTTATGCCATCGTGCCAGTCAGTATCTCCTTTAAAATCTACTATTGTTGAGCGATCGAGAAGAAAAGAGGTATTTTTTCTGTGGGATATTTTATTGATATACAATTCATTTTCACTGAACCGGGCATCAAGAACGCCTGCAAATCCCTTAAGATCAAGAAACTGCTCTCGTTTATAAGCCATATTCATATCGGTTACCGGCATCGGCAACCCGAAATACCGGGCTGAACCGGAAAGGAGAAAAGAATCCAGATTCTCGTATCTGATCAGCTTTTGCATCGAGCCTTCATGATTCACATAATTTATAAATCCAAAAACTGCCTCAGCTTTTGGAGTCATTCCGGCCGCAAATGACTTTAACCAATCCTTGCTTTTAACCCTGCATAACGGATTCATAAATATGAGCCACTCCTTTGTGGCGGCCCTCACTCCTATCGTGATTACCAGGGCATTGGGAAAATCGGTTTCCTGAATGATCCGGCTGGTTTTAATCCGGTGTGATTCAAGCTTAAGCCCTGCGAGGTACCATTCTGTGCCGTCTGAGGAACAATCATCCACAACAACAACCTCAAAATCAGGATAGTCCTGATCAAGAAGTGTCGGGATTAGTTCCCTGAGACTCTCTTCGTAGTTACGCGATGGGATAATAATTGAGATTGAAGGATAATCCCCAGGTCTCTCTTTTTTTCTGCCGCTTAAAACGAAAATGTTTATCAGCAGTTGATAAAATAATTGTATCAAAAATGTCAGGACAAATCCGATAAGTAGTCCAAATTCTAACAATCCAAATGAAAATCCGCTTATTTCAATCATAATTTGTATCAACGAAACGGGTCAAAATTACAAATTGACATCCGAACATTGATGGTTTTTCACATTTTTTTCACTTTTCCCGATATTCTTCTTTAATGACTATCTTTGCGGCGCGAAATTTTGAAAATGAAATTTGAACTTCAAGGGACGGCTCCGTTCTCAAAAGCAAGGGCAGGAAGGATAGAAACAGCTCATGGACATATAGATACGCCTATCTTTATGCCTGTCGGGACTATTGGTTCTGTCAAAGGTGTCCATTTCAAAGATCTCAGGGAAGATATCGGGGCCCAGATCATTCTTGGCAATACGTACCATCTTTATCTTCGCCCGGGGGTTGATATTATTGAAAAAGCAGGGGGGCTTCACCGATTTAACGGCTGGGATAGACCAATCTTAACCGACAGTGGTGGTTTTCAGGTTTTTTCGCTGGGTGATATCCGTAAATTAACTGAGGAAGGTGCCCGGTTTCAGTCACATATTGATGGCTCAAGACATCTTTTTACCCCTGAAAACGTTATAGATATCCAGCGATCGATCGGAGCAGATATCATCATGGCATTCGATGAATGTACTCCGGGGGATGCGGAATATGACTATGCCAAAAAATCATTGGAACTTACCCAGCGATGGCTCGAAAGATGTATCCGGCGATTTGATGAAACAGAGCCAAAATATGGCTATACCCAATCGCTGTTCCCGATTGTTCAGGGTTGTGTCTTCCCCGATTTGCGCAGGAATGCGGCACAGCATGTAGCTTCTTTTCAGAGCGACGGGTACGCCATCGGAGGACTCTCTGTCGGAGAAAAGGAAGATGTTATGTATGAGATGATTGATGTCGTGAATGAAATTCTTCCGGAGGAAAAACCGCGTTACCTGATGGGCGTCGGAACGCCGGTAAATATTTTGCAGGCCATCGACCGGGGCATCGATATGTTTGATTGTGTTATGCCCACAAGAAACGGCAGAAACGGAATGTTATTTACCCGTAACGGGATTATCAATATAAAAAACAACAAATGGCGGGATGACTTCTCTCCAATCGATCCGGAAGGCACCTCTTTTGTCGACCACCAATACTCTAAAGCGTACCTGCGCCACCTTTTTAACGCAAAAGAGATGCTGGGGGCTCAGATTGGAAGTATGCACAATCTTGCATTCTATCTTTGGCTGGTCGGAGAGGCACGGCAACAAATCCTGGCCGGGACTTTCAAGGATTGGAAGGAACAAATGGTGAAGCATATTGGGAAAAGGCTTTAAAATTGATATATATTTATAAATTAACTTAATACCAATGGCCATGAAATACATAAAAAGAATTGACCAGTATATCATCAAAAAATATCTGGGGACATTCTTTCTTGCTATTGCTCTGATAATTAGCATATCCATGATTTTCGATGTGTCGGAAAACATAGATGATTTCATCACCAAGAATGCACCATTAAAAGCGATTATCCTGGATTACTACCTGAACTTTATCCCCTATTATGCCAACCTGTTCAGCGCCCTGTTCACCTTTATTGCGGTGATATTTTTCACCAGCAAGATGGCCTATAATTCCGAAATCATTGCGATTCTTGCCAGTGGAGTCTCCTATAAACGATTAATGCGTCCTTACATGATTGCCTCGGGAGTTATTGCCCTGATGTCATGGATCTTAGGTAATTTCGTAATCCCTTCTGCAACCGATGCGCGTGTGAATTTCAGGAATACATATATTAACAGTGAATTTGTAAATGTTGACAAGAATATTCATCGTCAGCTGGAACCTGGAATGTATGTTTATATGCAGAGCTACAACAATAAACTGGATGTTGGTTACAGGTTCACGATTGAAAAGTTTGACGGCAAGAAATTGCTCTCCAAATTAATCGCAGAGAGTGTCAAGTGGGATCGGGACAAAAAGAAGTGGATTATCCAGAATTATTATGAGCGCGATATGAGTGGCCCGCAGGAGATCATTCGGACCGGCTTCACCAAGGAGGTCTCCCTGCGGATGTTACCTGCTGATTTCGGACAGCAAAATGCGAAGGAAGAGACTATGGATTACTGGCAAATCAATGCTTATATCAAGGATCTGAAACTCCGCGGGGTAGACAATGTTGCCCGTTATGAACAGGAGAATTACAAACGGACAGCAGGGCCGGTAAGTACCTTTATCCTTTCCGTTATTGGCGTTTCCTTAGCCTCCCGGCGAATGAGGGGAGGACTTGGAATTCATTTGGGTCTTGGCTTGTTGCTGAGTTTCTCTTATATCATGTTTATGCAGGTTTCCACAATTTTCGCTGTAAAAGTTGGATTCAATGCCCTACTTGCAGTTTGGCTCCCCAATATGATCTATTCACTGATTGCGATCGGCCTCTACAGATGGGCATCAAAATAAAATTGAATATTTCACCCGAATAGTCTATTCTTTGATTTATAAAGTATTAGTGAAGTTTAATCGATAATCCGGAGAGTAAAAAGTATTATTTATTGTACTTTTGTCCCCGGGTTTTAACCCCAAAAGCGTTTGTTTTTTGTAACAACCGATGAATTAGTAATTTAAAACACACTTATGTCATTTAAGAGAAACATCCTTGACCTCCGGAAAAGAAAAAAGGAGGCTCAGCAGGGAGGTGGCGAAAAAGCCATTGAGAAGCAGGTGGCGAT
>TBL_comb47_HYPODRAFT_10002016_pt1 | contig 25583 bp, 19 predicted proteins | sample TroBogypolimnion_40_FD_10682 | JGI IMG/M metagenome (IMG submission 10682)
TCTTGTAGTTGATGCTTCTTTTGTCTATTTACTCTCGGGTCTTCAATGCTTGAAAAGTGATGAATAATAGAAGATGTTGGTTTTGCTGTCATTTTGATAAAAATGATTAGCTTAACACCTCATTTAAATTTTATTTTCAAGTTCTTTTAAGCGCGATTGCCCTGATTTAATAATGATGGCACGTAGTCATTCTACGAATTAAAAACTTATATTGTTTCGCTATTAACAGTAAAACCCTCCCAACCAAACTTTTACAAAGGGGGGAAGTAGGCCAATTCATTTTTGGCCTATATAAATATCAACTACCTGTCCTGGGTAGACGTTAAGATCTTTTGGCTTATCAAAACGAAAGATGATGGGGAGCACCCTTACATCTACCCGCTCTCTACGTTGATTGGTTAACTCAATTTTGGGTGAAATATAGGGCTGAATTCGTACAAATTCTAAAGGAACGCTGATGTTGCTACCACGTACAAACATTTTTGCCTGTATTTGTTCACCAGCTGGCAGCCTTGATACTAATATTTCATCAATAAAACCTCTAACATTCATTTGGTTTTGAGGACTGCCCATGACTAGTACTGGATTCATATCTTGGGTATAAGAACCAAAGATACCCTGAGATGTAATGTAACTGCCTACTGCAGACATTATAGTCAGTATCACGCCGTCTGATTTTGCTTTAAGCGTGTATTTTTCCAATAAAGCTTGCGCTGACAGATAAGCATTATATTGAGCTTTATAAAGCTGTTCTTGATTTTGAATGTCATAGCTCCATGCCCCCGCTTTAGTCAATTCATATTGTTTTTTAGCAACCTCTGCATTAGCTGCGGCTACCTTAACGGCATTAATAGCATTATCTAAACTATCTTTACTGACTGATTCTGGATCAATATCAAAAGATTTTTGTTGCTTATCAAGTTGAGCTTGTAAGTTATGCAAACTCGCTTGAGCTGAAACCACCTGTGCTTTATAAACAGCTAAAACTTCAGCTCTAGGTTGATGTTTTAATTCTTCTAAGATAATTTTTGCAGCTTCTGCTTGTGCCTTTAATTGTTCTACGGTGGATTTCTGAACTGAATCATCCAAACGCAATAATGCATCATCTTTTTTAACCGCCTGCCCTTCTGTGACAAATATTTGGGTAACTACGCCAGCCACTTCTGGATATACATTGATATTTTCACCGCTAGACAGTGCACTTTCTATCATACCGTTTGCATAAATACCATTAGCGTAAGGATTTGATGCCGGATTAAAAGCAGGATCTAGTACTTTTTTTTCTGCCCCTGAAATCAAGGCTGCACTGAGAGCTATCAATAAACCAATGCCAGAAGCGATAAATAAAATTTTAGTATTCATTTGATTTCATTTTTATGTTCAATCGCGGTGACCGCACCATCTTCCATTTTCATAATTTTATCGGCATATTCAAAGATTCGACTGTCATGAGTTACCACCAACACACAACGATGGTCGTTAAGAATTTCATCTTTAATAAAAGACATGATTTTTTTACCCGTATCACCATCTAAAGACGCAGTAGGTTCATCAAAAATAAGAATGTCAGGCTGACTGACTATGGCTCTAGCAATGGCAACTCGCTGCTGTTCGCCACCACTTAGTTTAAAGGGTGGGAGTTGAGCTCGATCTTTAAGCCCAACTATCTCCAGATATTTTAAGGCTAATTGGATCGCCTCATCCCAATCACAATGTCTGAGAATCAAAGGAATAGCGACATTTTCAACAGTCGTTAAACGCGGGAATAAATGATAATCCTGAAATACAAAACCAATTCTATTGAGGCGAAAGTCTGCTAATTCATCATTACTCAACGTCCAGATATCGGTTTCATCAATAGTTACGCTACCCGATTCTGGTTTGAGTATGCCAGAAACCATACTTAATAAGGTCGTTTTACCACTACCTGATGGACCTACTAAATAAAATATTTCGCCGAAATTAGCTTCAAAACTGGCGGCTTTAACTGCATTAGTTCTGGCTTCTCCCTCACCAAACCATTTAACTAATTGATGAGCACTAATTGCTGTTTTAGCCATCGCTACCCCCTAAACACATCAAAGGGTTCAATTTTTAGCACTTTACGTACACCAATCAAACTAGAAAAAACGGCGATAATCAACACCATAATAAAAGCAATGCCTAAATTCCCAAAGGTCACGACACTTGCATAATTAGGTAAGCGCATTTTAGCTAGGCCTATCATTAGCGTACATAAACCAACCCCTAATCCATAACCCGTTAAAGCCGTGAACCCTGCCTGAAATACAATCATGATAATTAGTTCACGACTCTTGGCGCCAATGGCTTTCAATGCACCAAATTTATCAAGGTTCTCAAGTATAAATGTATAAAAGGTTTGTCCAGAAATAGATAAGCCCACGATAAAGCTTATCAGCGTCATTATTAGAATATTCGTACCTAAGCCTGTTTTATATTTGTAGTAAGTAGAAATATTATCGCGAAATTCTTCGTTAGTTACCGCCACATAACCCAATTTTTTTACTTCATCTTTGATATGCTGCACAGCCTCTGGGTTTTTGGGCTCAACAAGTACATAAGACGTAGTAAAGCGTGCAGTGGGTATATATTGGATAGCTCGGTTATAAGTCGTATAGAGCGTTGGCATACCAAATAAACCATTAGCTGCAACTTTAGCTATACCTACAATAACGCCACGATGCTCATTGAGCTCGAAAGTTGTACCTATCTGAGGATTATTAAGTTTATTGATTTCTGAATCTTTGATAACCAGAAAGCCGTTTTCGGCAAAAATATCGTTAATATTACCTTCCAGCAATTCTGGGCGGCCTAATAAAGATGTGTCATCTAAACCTAAAATAGACACTGATTGATAAGCGCCATTAGTAAGTCTAAGCGTAGCTGATCCAGAATATAAAGGCACCGCAAACTTAACACCGTCGATACTCCGAACCGCATCCTTCACAAACTCAGGCATAGGAATACTATTGGCGACAGTCGTTACCGCCGGATCCATCACCCAAATTTTGGCACCGATATTAATAACGACTGAAGATGCGCTACGTAAGACACCGGAAAAGATAGAGGTCATCATCACCATCAAAAAAACAGCGAAGGTAATGCCCATCAATAAAGCAGCAAATTTGCCTTTGTCATTAACTAGCAGTTTAAATGCGATTTTTAGTATCCCTTTCATGCCTTCAAACCTTAGTATTGATGTGTGGGAATGGAGCCATAAAAAAGAAGATAGGATGAAGTAGCTCTAATATAGTCGACTAGCGTTTAAGCTAAATTGATTTTAGCTTGAATCTTCACATGTTTAAGAAACTCTGTCAACGCTAAGGGGTTTTGGCTAACTATTAAGATTTTAAAAGCTCGTTTTAAAGTTCTGATAGCCCTAATTAAATCTTAACTAACACTTTACTAAGCTTTGCTTACCCTATGAAGGCATAGGTATCTACACAAGTTTCTTATCGGCGTGGAAACGATAAAAAAACACAGTAGGGGCCAATTTCATTAAGTTAATGACTAGGGGAAAGCAAATAATCTGTAGGGGCGACAAATCCTTAACTTAATGACATTGCCGTAGGGGCGTATGCAATACGCCCCTACGATCTTCACCACAATGTTATCGTTCTTGCGTGGGAATGCTAACAATTATTTGTTTAGATACCTATGCTATTAAGGTCTTAATAATGCCTGTTAAAGATATTAAGATTTTAGCAACTCTTAATGCTGACTATATTTGATTATTTATTTTAAGAATACTTCTGTTTAATTTCAGCATGCCTAAAGCAATCAACGGTATGATCGTTGACCAACCCTATCGCCTGCATATAAGCATAACAGATAGTACTTCCGACGAATTTAAAGCCACGCTGCTTGAGATCTTTACTTATCATTTCAGATAGTTTTGTAAAGGTAGGAATTTCAACGGCACTTTCCCAAGTATTGCACACGGGTCTACCTTGAACAAATTGCCAAATATAGCTATCAAAACTTCCAAATTCTCGTTGCACATTTATAAAAGCAAGCGCGTTGCTAACAGCCGAATTAATCTTTAGCTTGTTTCTAACTATGCCTGGATTAACTAATAATTCATTGATTTTATGATCATCGTAACTAGCAACTTTTACAACATCAAACTGATCAAAAGCCTCTCGGTAAGCCATGCGTTTGTTTAAAATAGTCGACCAACTTAAGCCCGCCTGAGCACCTTCTAGTATTAAAAACTCGAACAGCAATCTGTCATCATGAATAGGTACTCCCCACTCAAGATCATGATAATGTTGTTCAGATAGACTCGAAAGCGCCCATGCGCATTTTTTCATAGTATTAAATATTGTTTGGGTGGTTAGTAATCTACATAAGTAAAAATCGCATTATCGGTAAATTTCATGCCGTAGGGACAGGTCGCGACCTGTCCTTACATTTCGATCGAGCAGTAGATTACTACTGAGCTTGAATAGATAACTTATTTTTTGGTCATGAAAAAGTAAAGCGATTGGCAATGTAGCAGCATTTTATTACCTTCTTTTTCTACTGCAACACAGCTTTCCATTTTTGAACGACCCGGTGCAGCTTGTTTATTTAATTTTCCGTCTTCAATAGAATAATTGAGTGTGGCACGAAGATTTTCGGTACGGGCGTGAGCATCTGAATCTTGTGAAATACCTTCCATGGTTCCATCATTTTTAAATGTCCAGGTACTATTTAAGTTTCTTGATTTACTACCATCACTTTGAAGTGACTCTTTATCAATTTGCCAAGTACCCAATAGATCAGCTTGAGTTAAAGCCACATCGGCAACTGAAGCAAATGAAAAAAGCATTAAAGACATAATAAGTAATTTAGAGGGCATAGCAAAACCTTGTTGCTTGTATTGAAAAGTTTAAATTGTAACACTGAAAGTAATGGATTAAATAAATAATGAATACGAGAGCAAGTAATTCTAATTCGTGCACTTCGTTAAAAGTTATGCTTTAGTATTAACTTTGTTAAAATGCATCCGCGTTTGCTTTTATCAGTAAGTGGAAAAAATCAGAGCATTTAATTGAATAACATACTAATATCTTTAGACATTATAAAAACAAATAAGGAAGGATATGAACAGTCACGCTAGCACACTTAAAAATATCACAAAATCACTATTTAATTTGTCCGCCATTGCTTTAGTTAGCTTATCTATGTCAACAGCTCAAGCTGACGAAACCTGCTTATCACCTTACATGCCTAAAATTAAAGGCCAAGAAGATTTTGTCTATATTTGGACCTTGGGTGTTGAAGGTCTAGGGGATGAACAAGACAAGATGGTAACGGTTGATGTTAATCCAAAGTCTAATCAATACGGAAAAGTCATTAACAGCTTATCGGTGGGTGGTCGTAACGAAGCCCATCACTCTGATTTTACGGATGATCGCCAATATTTATGGGCAAGTGGATTGGATACTAATAAGATATTTATTTTTGATGTACACACTGATCCTGCCAAACCTACCTTACAAAAAACTATTACTGATTTTGTAGCTAAAAGTGGCGGCATAGTTGGCCCTCACTCTACTTATGCTCTACCCGGCCGTATCGTCATTACTGGCTTATCTAATAATAAAGATCACGGTGGACGTACTGCACTGGTTGAATACACCAACGACGGTGAATATATTGCTACCCATTGGATGCCAACCGACGGTGATTTACAAGGTGCCATAAAAACAGGCAAATATGCTGATGGTTATGGCTACGATGTACGTGTACTGCCCAATAGTAATGTCATGTTGAGCTCTTCGTTTACGGGTTGGTCTAATTACATGATGGATTTTGGTAAAATGTTAGCCGATCCTGAAGCCATGAAACGCTTTGGCAATACCGTTGTGCAATGGGATTTACATACCAAACAACCTAAAAAAGTTTTCGATGTTCCAGGTGCTCCACTAGAAATACGTTGCGCTTGGGAAACTGGACATAATTACTGCTTTACCACTACGGCTTTAACTTCGAAAATCTGGTTACTTTATGAAGACAACAAAGGCGAATGGCAGGCTAAAGACGTAGCTGATATTGGTGAACCTAGCAAAATTCCTTTACCAGTCGATATTTCTATACAAAGTAACGACAAAATATTATGGGTCAACACCTTTATGGACGGTAAAAGTCGCGCTTTTGACATTTCTGATCCTTTTAAGCCTCATCAAATTTTTGAACAAAAAATTGGTGCTCAATTGAACATGGTTTCATCTAGTTGGGATGGTCAACGTATTTACTACACCTCATCTTTACTTGCTAATTGGGATAAAAAAGGCGCAGATAATGAGCAATTCTTCAAAGCTTTTCACTGGGACGGTAAAAAGCTGACACAAGATTTTGCGATAGATTTTACTAAAGAAAAACTAGGCCGCGCACATCAAATGCGCTTTGGGGCTTATTCTTTATATCCTAGCAAAGCTGCAGATGTGAGTAGTAATGCTGCACCAAAATCTTAATGAGCTACTGCCCTTTTAGGATACTCCCCAGCATCTAAGTTTTTATGTAGGTCGGGTTAGCGATAGCGTAACCCGACATTTACCCGGTGATTTTGTCGGGTTACGCTATCGCTAACCCGACCTACGTAACTACCAAATTATGTGTACCGTAAAACCACTCATGCTCACTCTGGCTTTATTGAGCAGTATTTCCTTTCAGCTAATCGCATCAGAAAGTATCCAAAAAATGGAACAACCTGCACTGGCCGCTGGCTATGGCGAACTAGCGTTTACTGCGCCTAAAGCAGGCACTTATCAATTACCCTCTTTAGGCTTAGCGGCGGATGGCAAGGTCGTCAACTCCGATAATCAGAATCTGTCGCTGTATGATTTAGTAGGTGATAAGTTTGTTTTATTAAGCTTTATCTACGCGACTTGTAGTGATGTTAACGGCTGCCCATTAGCCACCATGGTTTTGCATAAAATTAAAGCTCGCCTGCAAAAGGAACCCGAGCTTACTAAGTCATTGCGACTAATCACTTTAAGTTTTAATCCAGACTATGACACACCAGAAGTTATGCGTCATTATGGAGAGTCTTTGCAAGGCAGCGGAGTTGAATGGCAATTTTTAACGACTCGATCTGAACTAGAATTGGCGCCTATACTTAAGCATTATCCGCAAAATATCCAAAAGGCTTATGATGCTAAGGGACAGTTTACGGGTAGCTTTTCTCATAACTTACGTGTTTATTTGATTGATAAAAACAAGCAGATTCGTAACATTTACAGCGTGTCTTTTTTACATCCAGATACTTTAATTAATGATGTAAAAACATTGTTAGCCGAACAACAACCCAAATCTTTAGCTTTAACTCAAAGCCCAAAATCAAGTATTGATAACGCTAGACTTTATTCAGCCGGCGATAACAAGGAACACTATGAGCAAGAAAACTATCAAACCCAATCTATCTCTCTGTCTGAGCGTAAAGGTCAACCATTAGACTTATTAGCTGCAACGCAACACTTGCAATTAGGATTACCGACTTTACCTGTTCCAGCAAATAATCCCTTAACGGCTGCCAAAATCTCTTTAGGCCGAAAATTATTTTATGATCGGCGCTTATCATTTAATAACACTGTTTCTTGTGCCTTATGCCATATTCCAGAGCAAGGCTTTACTAGCAATGAGTTGATGACTTCAGTGGGTGTTGAAGGTCGCAGTGTACGCCGAAATGCACCCACTATTTACAATGTTGCTTATGCTCAAAAACTTTTCCATGATGGACGCGAAACCAGCTTAGAGCAACAAGTCTGGGGGCCTTTATTAGCTCACAATGAAATGGCAAATCCTTCTATTGCTTATGTGCTTGATAAAATTAAGCAGCTTTCAGATTATAAAGGTCTGTTCAAAATAGCTTTCCATCGCCCAGCTAGTATGGAAACTCTAGGTATGGCATTAGCCAGTTATCAGCGCACCTTGAATTCGGCTGATTCCCCCTTCGATCGCTGGCATTTTGGTAAGCAAGTCAATGCTATTAACGTATCAGCACAACGTGGCTATCAGTTATTTATCGGCAAAGCAGCCTGTGCTAGTTGTCACTCTTTAAATAATCAAAGCGCCCTGTTTACCGATCAACTACTACACAATACCGGTATTGGTTATGATCAAGCTATGTCTACTGTACCAAAGATTACTAGTGTACAAATTGCGCCAGGTATTTTTACTAAAGTATCTACCGCAACTACACAGTCTATTGCAGAAACCAAGGTCAGTGATTTAGGGCTATATGAAATCACTCAGAATCCCGCACATCGCTGGTCATATAAAACCCCTACTTTACGCAATATAGCTTTAACAGCGCCTTATATGCACAATGGTTCATTGGCACAATTGCGTGATGTAGTCGATTTTTATAATAAAGGTGGTGTCAGCAACGAGAACCTTGATCCTTTAATAAAACCGCTACATTTAGACACTCAAGAACAAAACGATTTAGTGTCATTTTTACAGACTTTGACAGGAAGTAATACTCAAGCGTTGATAAAAGATGCTTTTGCAGCGCCTATTGGTGATAGTGAATAAACACCTTTAATATAATCCGTCATTTAATAATTGGCTTTGTCAAAGACAATTCGAGAAAAGTGGTGCCGGCAGAGTCATTAAGCACTTCTTGGATTTCTCTGGGCAATCCCAATACCCGTTTACCGTCTAATACTGCGGTGACTTGATCAATACTGTGGCTATTATTTTCAATCGCTAATGAAGCCTGAATAGTACGAATACGGTTATTACGCCGTAACTAAGGAGTTAAAGACGCTTGACTGGAAATCTGCCACCGCGTTATTAACGCAACAATATCGGCAATTTGTTGCAATATTTTTGGGGTGATGGTGTAAGGGGGGTGATAGCTCATTAGTTAAATACGTTTAACTTTACTGACTAATTTGACTTTTGATCAAAGAGCTTTCCTACATGTACATAACTCTCATTGTTTTTAACTGACACAGGGACTGAGCGAAAAGCAGACTGATTAAACCTGCCCTCATTTGGCTTATAAACACTATCTTTCTGTATGCGAGTAGTCACAATAGTACGTTGAAAAATAACGTGTGAAATATCTTGATCATAATGATATTTCAGCAACGACAATAAATATTGCACATACAGTTCAGAATTGAGTAACTGAGCTTCTGTTTCTTTAAGCCTGGGCTTGTCAGACTTCAAATCTAAAATTAATACCTTCCATGTATTTTTAGCGGCCATAACAATGACAAGATCACAACTTTTATTGATTTTCTCACTGGCAGGATTTAAATAACATGACAGTTGTTTAAAACATTTAGAATCTTTATGGGTTCCATGATCCAATGTAAACGCGAGACTTTGTTCTGGTAGACCTGTGATATGTAACTTCTTAATTCTGCTATCTGGTGCACTCTCTTTTAAAATCAATTCGCCTTCACTTGGAGTCTCTGCACTGAAACTGATATTGATTAAAACCTCTGGCAAAATTACATCTTGCAATTTTGTCAACATCACTACTCCTCAATACGATAGTAAATGTCATCGGCAGCTTGATTAGAATTAGCAATAAGTTCATCAAAGATAGCCATATTAATACCAAACCTATCGACATTAACACTGATTATGGCATGACCTGTACCAATATTGTAAGCAGAAATTTGCTCAGGCTTAAGAATATCATGCTCAATAAATCCCTGTTTCTTCATCAACTCGCTCTTGTTTTTTATCTCATTACTAAACATGATGCAGTTATTAAGCTCTCGAATTAAATAGTCACTATGAGTTGTCACAATGATCTTTATCCCAGAATTAACTAAACGGGCCAAGAAACGCGCCATGATTCTCTGATTATCTGGATGCAAATTTAATTCCGGCTCATCGATAATAAGTAATCCATTTTTTTCAGCTAAACAATTCACATAATAATCAAAAAGAAACAGTGACTTAGTTGATGATGATGCTATATAAACAGGAACAACTATCTTTTCTCTTCCCCGTTCTTTTTTAGGCTGAAAAAACACTTGTTTATCAATGCTCTTAAAAGCCCCTCCTAATAATTCCTGTAAAATATCGAACACACCCTGATACTTTTCTTTATCTTCTTTTAGAAAGCTTTTCCTTTTACTGACATTTTCATAATCTCTAATAACATCAATATTATCTTTAATGGGCTCGGCATATCGAGACCGCATACTATTCAGTAATTCGATAGGATTCACCTTGTCATTATCAGATAAATGCTCAAGAATTGCGTTTTTACTGATATCAAGTTCTTTATAAAACAGAGCTATTCCTGTTCGCTCGGAAGTGATTACAAAAGGCAGCGGCAATTGCCCTGCAAAAAGGCAGGTGGCAATTTGCTCTGCAATAACATCACTTAAAATGCCAAGTGAAATACGACTTCCAGTGCTAGTTTGTAAAGCAATATCAAGCTTGTCAGTGTTTTCTGCCTTATCACATCGTAAGATTCCATGCTTTCCAAAATTAATTACCTTCTTGAAGACGAGCGAAAAATCCGGCTTAAAATTATCACAAACAAATTCGATTTTAGTGTTATGGAAATAATCATCTGGAGCGTTAAAAAACCCTTCAAGACCACTAGTAAAGTTATCGCTAGCACTTTTAAAACAAGACTGAATTCTTTCAGATAAACCTAAAAGATCAATTTGAATGACTCCATTTTCTCTAAGTTCAACCATTTGATGCTTTTCAATGTGAAACTCTGCTAAGCGCTGAAGTTTTTTAAAAAAGCCATAAGTTGCGTAACTTATGTAGGTCTTCCCCACATTATTCTTCCCACAAAGAATGGTAAGGTCAGCAAGCTCAACCTCCCCCTTATCTATATAGCCAAATTGATTGAATTTAAATTTCATTAAGTTATCTCTTTTCATTACAAAACCACATCAGACCACAATCAATTTCATTTTGACTATATTAGAAACGTGATAAATGGAAAAAATTGTTAATACACTATCCACCTCATGAATTTCCATAGAAAATAACACAGGTATTTTTCGATACTCACCACTTCCAAAAATCTTACTTGTGAAACATCGAACTGATTAAGCTTGGTTTTCAAAAAAAACCAATTATGCGAGACTCCAAGCGTGTTTGAATGTATTTATATAAATCTTTAACAGAAGCTCCAAACAGCAAGCCAAGCAAAGTGAGTATGAATAATATTGCAATAGGTAGTGTTGCCCATGATGTATTAAAGTCAACCATTTCCTTTGGAAATAATGGAACATTTGGCGTTGAGATGTAAAGTCCCTTAATAAGAAAATATACAGTTATTAAAGACATCAACGAAGCAAATCCGTGAGATGTTCTTTTCGAAAATGTTTTTATTTTTGTAAAGTAGTTTTTATTTTTAATTTCTGCTGCCTGTCTTTTTTTTGTTTCCTCACCTATTTCTTCATTTTTTGCAGTTTCAAGTAACAATAATTCCTTATCTTTATCTTCAGTATGTTCTTTCTTTATGCTTTCAATAACATCAAAAATATCTTCACTTTTGAAATTTTCACCAGTTTCTATTGAAAGATCATGGATTTTATCAATGAGACTTTTATCCCACCTAACAATTGTAAAATCCTTTTCAGAAACCTCTCCTCGTTTTTTTAAATCTGAGAGTCTGGTTATAAAACTAGTCCAAAACTTATCATCCAAATACATGGTGCTGTAAGCATGAGACAACAATAAGTTAGATGGTAGCTCATTAAATAAATTTGGTTTTTTTAGCCAAAGGATAGTCGCTAACCATTTCTCAGATGAAACAATAGGAATTGATTTTGTACTGTATTCTCTTGAAAAATATTTATATACACTCCGCTCTAATGTGGAGTTTAAAGTCGCAAAAATACTAAATTTAGTATTAAATGATTTAATTTGATTTTCTTCACGTGAGTTATGTATTCGAGAAATACATTGCACGTCATGCCTTAAATCGTTTTTTAAACCTGATACTCGCAGGTGCTCTTCTAATGCAATCTCATCACATTGATAATTCTTATTGATAATAAAATTATTTTTAATTGCTATACCTAATTGCTCAACTTTGCTTTCTATAAGGATTTTTTCTGTTTCCAATGCTATTGAGTCCAGTCCCTTAGCTTTTAATAGTTGAAGAGTTATAGGATTAAAATCCGAATATTTCTTTTTCTCTAAACCATCTTTCCATGCACCAAATATACGTTCTATTTCATAGATAGTTATATCAAATACAAAAACGTTAATTTCAAGTGAAATTAATAAGCTTAAAAACTCAGAAAGCGAGCGCTTTTGAGTCGATCCGCTATAACCAAGCAAGCCTAATACAATTGGACTATCTAAATAAATGGATATATTACTAAAAGAAGATTTAGAGGTTATTTTATCTGCACATGTAATATAGTTGGCAAGCAATGTACCTTTAACAAGATTGTCCAAATATAAAAGTTTCTCTGTTTTTTCTTTATTTAAATATGCAATAAAACTGGCGGTTAAATAATCTTTATTTTTGATTTTAGTCTTAACATTTAAGGAATTTCCCGAAAGGACATCTACAAAAGCAGAAATATTAGTTGAGATATATCTATATAAAAAACTTTCAGCCTCATGGTCACTTATGACAGTGTTATGCCGATCGCATGAGTAACTTTTAAACTCAATAATTAAAGCATTTAAGGATCGTTGTATTTCAATTCTTTTACTATTACTGCTTGCTATTGTCTCATTTAGTTTTTCAAGAATTTTGAAATATTTAGAATGATAAAGTCCAATGTAACCTCTATTTTTAGCTCTTGTTAAAATTGTTTGTAAGGCGGGCTCAGGTGGGGTGATTGAAAATTCGCTCTTAAACTTTTCTTTAACATCTTGAATGCCAAAATATTCATTTTCTATTTTAGAAATAGACAGCGCTAGGTATGGAATAAAAATATCGATTTCATCAGTAATTCGCATTCCTTTCATTGCTTCCAATAATGCTAAATTAACTAACGGGGTATTTGTATTCATAATCATTAATGACTCATGTGAACTGATTAAGGCTGAATTTGTTAACGTATTCCGTTCTTCAAGTTGTAGCTGATAACTCATGCTTTTTCTTTTTTGACTGTTTTCTTAGTTACCACGACCGTTTCTCGCTCTTCTTGAATTCTTGCTAATAACGCTTCTGCACTGTTTTCACCGCTGATCAGGTCAGGGTTTTGCGCACGCCATTCGGCAGTGAGTTCCCCTCGAAAGGCTTTGGCGAGGATAGCTTGAGTTAAATGGTTAACGCGAGATTGTGCATCTTTAACACGTTGCTCGATTTGGTCAGCGTAGGCGAATAGTTGTTCGACACGGGCGACGATTTCGGTTTGTTCTTCGATTGGTGGAATTGATAGAGGTGATCTCATGATTTTTGTTAATGTAAGACGCATAATTGCTGTTCCTCCAATCATATCTAACATGACCTTTCTACCAATAGGAGAATTAAGATAATGTTCAAGATATTTTGCATTTATAAAACTAGTTGGGCGTAACACGCCAACACTTGACAACAAAGAAATCTCTTCTGAAATGTTATTAACACATGAAAGTCCTGTGTTGGCACCATCTTTTACATAGAGCACATCACCTTTGACAACATCACAACGAGAATAAATTTCAGAATGAGTCTTTTGATCTACAAAAGTGATATTTGAAAGATTAATGTAGCCTTCACGAACATTTTTAGACGTTATGTACATATAATCCCCAATTAGGTAGCTCTTAGGTGAATGATGCGTTCCGTCTGTAATCTTCAAACAAGCTTCATCAATAGAGTTCCAACTCCATGAAATAGGCAACTCTAGTATAGGAGCATCTTCAAGCGCCACTGACTTCTTAGCCTTTTTTAGTACAGATTTTCTTTCTTCAAAACATTTTTCACTAATATTTATAATCGCATTGTATTTATGTTCTACTCTCCAATCCTCAGTTAACTTCCCACTAACCGCAGCGGCGAGGACTGATTGACGGAAGCGTTTGAGGATTTTTGGGATATTGTCGAGGCGAGTTTTAAGGTTATCGACCTGTGCTAATAGCTCATCCAACTTAGCAGCAATTTGTTGTTGTTCTGCGAGTGCTGGAAGTAAGAATTCATATCCGCGTACATCATCAGATTTTGCCGCTGGATATAAAGCGCCTTGAACTTTCCCTGATATTGAGTCGATAAATGGTTTTGAGCGGACAAGGGAGAAAATATATCGACTATCAACTATGTCAGGTTTAATAACTTCAAAACCAGTTGAAGCTATCTGATTATCAAGCTCCTGCCCGACAAGAGCAACCGCATTTAAATTTGGCCTCGTCAATGACACTAAAACATCACCCGTATTTATTACTTTCCGCGCACGACTTGGCGCATCTTTTCCTAAAAGCGTCTGTGGCTCTGTAATCTTCTTTAAATTACGATCAATACTTCCAATATCCACATAGATAAATTCTTCATCATCTATGGGCGTTCTCTGTTTTCCCTTTTCAGCAATATCGCTAATCCGTGCAACAGCCCATCCATTCGGTAAAGCCACATCAAGCATCGTAGATCGAGTTAGCGCAGCGTAGCCCAACATTTCACTATCAACTTGGCTCATTGCGCTGTCGCCATTTTGTCAGTTGCTAGGGCTGGGTTTTGATAAATCCCCCCTAGCCCCCCTTTTTCAAAGGGGGGAACTGGTGTTGCTGTATTTTCTAAGGAGGGGATTATGTTTGTCGTATTTTGTATTGCGTTTATCGTTTTTGATATTGTGCTTATCTTATTTGAAAAGGCTTGGTTTTCACTCGCAATGGCATAACTTGTAGGGTTGGAACCAATTGGTGCTAAAGAAGATGTACGAGACTCTCCCCCCTTTGAAAAAGGGGGGCTGGGGGGGATTTGTCTAATCACTTCAAGCACCGCATCCGTTTCTAACAACGCCTGTCGATTATCGAAACGCAGCACCCTAAGCCCCAGGCTTTGCAAAAAAGCATCCCGTTGCTGGTCAGCTTGTTGATGATCGACTTCAAAATGCTGGCTTTCATCCAGCTCAACGACTAATTGCGCGGCGGCACAATAAAAATCAATAATATATGCTCCTAGCGGTTTTTGCCGATAAAACTGCCAACCATTGATTTGTTTTCGGCGTAGATATTGCCATAAGTGTTGTTCAGCATCGGTCATGTTACTGCGTAAACTACGGCTATTTTGCTTTAAACGTTTTTCATAGGGTAGTAAACTCATACCCGCTCACCCAAGCCCAACACCTCAGCCAACAATTCAGTTTGAACTTGTGCCTGATCCCCTGCCCCCAACGCTTGCATTAAATCATTTAACTCTCTCAACGCTTCAGTCAATTCACTCATGGCTTCTGCTGCCAATACATCCGGTTCTGGTAAACTCGCGGCATCCACACTGTCTTGATCTTTTAGCCAGGCAATGTCTAAAGAATCACCTTTCTGAGTGCTAATCCAGTCCCGAGAGAAACACCGCCAGCGCGTTTGTAATTCAACATCCGTTGCACGCTCATCAGTCGCGTCAATGTGCCCCTGGGCTTCTTGACGCTCTGGCGCATGAAAGCAATCTTCAAACGGTTTTAAATACTGATCACTAAACGGAGTGCGTTTACCGAAACTAGGCATATTAGTACGCAAATCATAAACCCACACTTGTTGCGTACAATGCTCATCTTGCAGTGGATTCTCTGCCGTGCCTTTGGTAAAAAACAGCACATTGGTTTTAACACCTTGGGCATAAAAGATACCCGTTGGTAATCTGAGGATGGTATGTAAATTACATTTATGCATTAAATCTCGGCGAATATCCGTACCCACACCCGCTTCAAATAATACATTATCAGGCAACACCACCGCCGCACGACCCGCAGGTTTTAGGCTACGATAGATATGCTGTAAAAAGGCCAGTTGTTTATTACTGGTTTTATAAGTAAAGTCATCACGAGTAGGGCCACCGCCCCCTTTAGCGGTACCAAAGGGCGGATTGGTTAAAATAACATCAGCGGCTAACAGTTGGGTACCCGGTAAACCCAAGGTATTGCCTAAATGCACCACGCCTTCATCGTCGCCTTCCATGCCGTGTAACAAACAGTTCATCAGCGCTAAACGCCGCGTACCCGGCACCAGTTCCATACCCACAAAAGCTTTATTACGCTGAAAGGTTTGGGCTTGCTCGTTTAGATCATAAAGATCATCGGTTTGACCTTTAATATAGGCATCGGCAGCAATTAAAAAACCAGCGGTTCCAGCAGCAGGGTCTTGAATCACTTCACCGGCTTGCGGTTGTATGCACCGAATAATGCTGTCGATTAACGGCCGAGGTGTAAAGTATTGCCCTGCGCCTGATTTGGTTTCACTGGCATTCTTTTCTAATAAGCCTTCGTATAAATCCCCCAAACCATCACGTCTGGCACTAAACCAGTCAATGCCATCCAACGATTTAATCAGTTGTTCTAAATGCCGAGGTTCTCTTAAGCGGGTTTGAGCATCGGCGTATATGGCTAATATTAAGGGGTCGGTCACGATGTTGTTGCCGTCCGCATCTTTACCGGTTGATAGCGCCAGTAAAATACGCCGATAATCATTCAGCAAATTAAGCCCACTTTTGTGACTTAAATCAGACCAACGACAGCCTTGAGGGAGCTTATGTTCGTTAAGTAAGCCGGCTTCGGTATTTTCAAACTCCATTTTTATGAATAACAGCAACACTAACTCTGTCACATAATCACTGTAGTTAATGCCGTCGTCACGCAATACGTCACACAGGTTCCAAAGTTTTTGTACGATGTCGTTGTTGGTCATAATCCGTTTATTGATAAAGGTAGGGATTGATCAGGCTAACTTGAGTTGGCTCAAAATGGCGAGTATTACGAGTGGCAACGATCAGATTATGCTCCAATGCAGTCGCTGCAATCATTAAATCGGCACTATTATGCCCTAACTCTCCACTCAAACGTCCCCAGCGTTGTGCAATGCTAATGGATAACGGCAATATGCGTTGTTGATATCGTTGTAAAATGGTGTCTAGCCAGCGTTGTAAATCTTCTGCAAATGCTGGATTATTGCGCCGTTGCTGGGTTATGCCACGTTCGACTTCACCTATAGTTACGACGCTGATGTAAACGTCTAACGAATTGATGCTGAGCAGCCATTTTTCCAAATTCTGGTCACGCTGTTTGCGGCGAATAGCTGACAGAATATCGGTATCCAACAAAAATGACATTATTCAAAGTCCCTGAGCTGAACATCCATTCGCTCAAATTCACCATCATCAACGGGTATACTAAGTAAATGGTCGATAAAAGAAGGGGCTTTTGAGGCTTCATAGCGTTGATATTTTTCAAACTCTTCCATTGATAGCACCACTGCCGAAGGTATGCCACGACGAGTGATTACCTGAGCCTTACCCTGTTTTGCCGCATCGACCACGGCACTGAATTTATTTTTAGCATCGTGTAACGACCATTGCTTGGTTTGCATAAATACCTCTTGAGCGGGCTAATTGATCTAGCTAGATTATAACAGGGTTTAGATTAAGCGATTGCTAGCCAGAGATTGTCATTTAAGGTCTCCAAGACTTTATCTAAATCACCGCCAAGCAATGAATTGAGGCGCTTGGCACCACCATCTTGAGCAAAAGCTCGATTGACGACTTGGTGATCAATCACCACTTCATGAGTCAGTTGCTTGGCGAGTCTGTCTAGCCATTTACGTTGTATCGGTGTCCAAGGATGCAGCGCATAAATTTTTTGCATGGCGTTGGCGACGCGCTGCTCGAAGGATAACAAAGCTTCACCTAAAGCGGCTTGGCGTATGTAGCCAACAATGCTGGCAGCTATTTCTTGTTGGGTTTGATTCCGCCAAGCACTTTGTATTCTGGCTTCGCTGTAGCCGTGTTCATCCAATAATAAGCGTACTTCTTTAAGTTGTGCGCGGGTAAGGTCTTTGGGCTTATTGACTACTACAATTAATGCCACCGACAAGTTAATTTGATCGCGTATAAATTGGTTGAAGCTATCTAAATAATCGGCTGGCTTTTCGTTGATACCGTAAGTTTGGGTGCGAACTTTAAATTCATCTGTACCTTCATAAATAATCGGTAAGCGATCAGAGCCCAGTAAGTCGCTGACTTCGCTTATTTGCTTAAGTAAACCACCATGACTTTTTACAAACTCGGCGGCTTTGTTAGGACCAAGCTTATGCAAGTGCTGATGTAAATGATTGGGTTCTATGCCCCACAGACTTTCCAGCTCAGCTAATTTTTGTTTGAGCTCGGGTTTTTGTTTGGCTTTTTTATCAGCCTTACGCAATATTCGCATGACTTTTTGACTAATATCATTTAAGACATCATGAGCATGACTACTATCAACTTGACTGCCAGGCGTTACAAAGCTTTTAGGGTCTTGTAATTCGGTAAATAATTGTTCTAAGGTAATACTCGGATCTTTAACCAAGGGTTTCATGGCACTGACTTCTTGCAGTGCTGCGTATATATTTACTGGATCAAAGATTTTAAAGACGACCTTACCAATTTCATCGCAACGACGAGTCGCGCGACCTAACATTTGCTCAAAGAGAATACGCGAACGCACCCTGCGTAAAAACACCAGATTGCAGATTTTCGGCACATCAATGCCTGTGGTGAGCAAATCAACGGTAATGGCAATGCTGGGGTATTTTTCGTTTTTATAGCGCCGGATAAGTTGTGGTACTTTATCACTTTGCCCGGTGATTTTACTGACCGCTGCCTCGTTATAGTCCTCCCCGTAAAGGTCTTTAAAAGCCTGATCTAGTAGACGCTTAACCATGTCGGCGTGTAAGTCGGTGGCGCAGAAGATCATAGTTTTTTCTTCACCGAAAGGATCAAGTTCTTGTGCTAACTGGGCGCAGATGACTTGATTGAAGCTTTCGGTAATCACACGGCGGTTAAAGGCATCGACTTCAAAATTTAATTCATCATCTAGCTCAGCCAGTTCTACCTCGCCAGTTTGAGTATTGACGACACTAACCTGCAGGCCTTTATCAAAATGAATACCATTTTGACTGAGCAGGGTTTCATAACGGATTGGCGGTTCGTGATCAATCAGCCAATCGTCGGCTACGGCTTCACGGTAACTGTAGGTATAAACCGGTTTGCCGAATACTTCCGTAGTATGTTTGGCCGGCGTTGCCGTTAAGCCAATTTTAACGGCATCAAAATAATCCAGCACACGGCGATAGCTGGACAGATATTGCGCGACATCGCGCATGGCCAATTCGCCCTCGGTCATATCTTGATCTAAGGTATATCCGCGATGGGCTTCATCGATGATGATGCAATCATAAGCATCAATAGTAGGTGGCTGATCTGATTGAAAAATTCGTTTAACCATCGCTTGTACGGTAGCGACTTGAATGCGGGTTTCAGCTTCGGCGCTCATATCGCCTAGTAAGGCGATATTATAGATTTTAGACAGCGGTTGATTTTGTTCTAGCGGTGCATCGTTAAAGAAGTCTATGGCTTGCTCTCCCAGTGCGGTGCGATCGACTAAAAATAGAATGCGCTTGAATCGCTCTGTTTTTAAAAATCGATACATCAAGCCGATGATAGTCCGTGTTTTTCCGGTACCGGTCGCCATCGCCAATAGGCAGTTACTTTTATTAGAAGCTAAAGCCAACTCTACCGCCTCAATTGCATGTTGCTGGTAATCACGTAGTTTAAGATAAGCAAAGCTTTCATTTTTAAGAGCCTGTTGCGCCTCTAAACGACTGCGTTTAAGCAAGTCAAGCAAACCTTCAGGACTATGAAAATCATGCAGTGGTTTAGCCAAGTTAGCAAATTCGCGCACATCACGAAACCAAGTCCCCGATTGTTCAGCTAGTTGCTTAACATAAGGCCTAGCATTACAAGAATACACGAAGGGGATTTGATAATGACCTTCTTTGCTATCTGGCCAAGCTATAGTACGGCCTTCGATTTGCCAAGCTGATTGCATGATAGGGCTAGGCTTAAAACCGCGAGAATAACGTTCAGCTTGCGGAATTTTACCTGCAACATTAGTGTTTTCTCGTTTGGCTTCTAGGACGGCAATAGGCGTTAAACCGGCAAATAATACATAGTCAGCGGCCTGTTTGCCTTGGGTCGGCCATTCGGCAATGGCTTTGTTTTTCCCTTTTTCTGGACGTGCGCCTTTTTGATAGCTTAGGTGTTCGGTGTCAGCATCCCAGCCTGCAGCAATAAGTTGCTGATCAATCAAGATGCGCGTCAACTCTTCATTAAGTGTCAGTTGAGCGCTAGCTTTTTGTATTGTTTCGCTGATTTGATCAGAAAGTTGTTGCGAGCTTTCTAGTTGCTCTTGAAGAGCTTTGAGTCGAGTGTCAAAGGCTTTGCGCTCAGCATTTAACTGGTTTTCATGTGCTAAAGCTAATTGCTGAAAGTCGCGTGCCTCTGCATCCATGTGTTCAGCTAATTGCACATATTCATCTTTTTCGCGGGCGACTAAGGCAATCAGTTGTTGGTTGCTTTCGACCCGCTCATTGGAGTCTTGTAGCTTCGCTTTAAGTTGCTTTATTTGCGTATTTAATTCCCGCAGTTGTAAACTCGGGTCGATAGGGGCAACAAAAGGTTTAGGTTTAAAAGCAGCACCTAGTTTACCAAAAGCGTGATGGTACCAAATAGCTAGAGTTCTGGCTAAACGCAAACCATCCATAGCCTCTTTGTGTTGAGTCCTGAATTGATGAGTGGCTTTATTCCCTTCAATGCGCAGGGTATGGAATAGTTCTCGTATATTAGCGTCAAGACGAATCTCACGATTCAATTTAAACAACAAATCAGCCTGTGTAGTTTTTTGGTCGAATTCAATACCAGTGCGCGCAGCTATATCTTGTGCTAGGGCTTCACCCAATTGACGTAGTTTGATTAAGCTTGTATTGGGGTCCACTGAAAATAACTGTTCAGCAGTATAGGCTAGTTGAAAAAATACCGGATCATGTTCTTTTAAGAAATCAAAATTACTCTTGTTGTCCATAAATTTCACAGGGTTTAATGATGCTGGTTGATTGTTTACAAATTTGCTTAATAAGCATTAGTTATAACTGAATCCAGCATTATGTTATAACTTCTTAATTACATTAATGTTAGAGCATCATTGGTACTAACTCAAATTTTTTATAAAGAACTAAGCATATCGTTATTGCGCTCTTTAACTTTGGCAAACTTAAGTGAAAAGCTGGTATTACTTAGATTTCTTATTTGATAGTCTAGCGAGCAATAGGTATGTTAAATTATAACAATAACAATTGAGGATGATGATGTACAAAAAAATGTTGTTGCTGGCGGCTTCTTCTAGCATTTTAAGTTTTGCTAGCTATGCTGATGATAATACCTATAGTCAGGCAACATCCTCTGATAACTCAATAGTTAATTTAGAAACTATCGTAGTTAATTCACCTTTAGTGTCCAAACTCCCAGATTCGAATCTACCCTTCACTCAGTTATCGGGTGATGAATTGGCCATGAAAATGGGCAACACTATTGGTGATACTTTAAAGCAAGAACTCGGCATTACTAGCCAATCTTTTGGGCCCGGTGTTGGTACACCCGTTATACGAGGCCAAAGTGGATCAAGAGTTAAAGTGCTAGAAAATAGCATAGGTAGTGCTGATGTTTCTCAATTAAGCCCAGATCATGCGACCAGTATTGATCCAGCTATGGCCGAGAGCATTGAAGTGTTACGCGGCCCTAATACCTTACTTTATGGCAGTGGTATTATTGGTGGCGTGGTTAACATTATCGACAATCGTATCCCTACGCACTTATATAATAAGCCGGTTAATGTGGTGTTTGATCAGCGCCTTGATTCATCAACTAATGAATCAAGTTCTTCTATGAAAACAGAAGGCAGTAAGGGGCATTGGGCTTATCATTTAGATGGCTTAGTTCGAGAACGCGGTGATATGTCTATCGCAGGCTCTGCCATAGATACTCCTAAAGCACAGGCACTCGACCCTACTTTGAATGTAATCAATAATGGCCATGGCACACTAGCCAATACCTTTTCAGAATCGTTTAATGGTGCAGCGGGCGTCTCTTATATTAATGATAAAGGCTTTGTAGGGTTGGGCTTTAATCAGTCACATAATAATTATGGCATTGCGCCTGATGGAGGAAGCTTTATCTCTAATGGCATAAGCTACTCAGACCCTAATGTTCGTATAGATCAACGCCAAACCAAATTTGATTTTAAAAGCGAAATAAACCAGCCTTTTAGTTTCGCCGACAAACTGGCGATGCGTTTTGGTTATACTGATTATTACCATACTGAACTGGATGGAGGTGTGCCTAGTATTCCTTTTAGTCCTGGCACAGCCTTTAGTAATAAAACCTATGAAGGTCGAATCGAGTTAAAACATAAAGATATTGGGCCTTTTAAAGGCAATATCGGTTTTCAAGCGACTTCCAGTCAATTTGCGGCGTTTAATTTTCCATCTGGGGGCGTGCCTAGTTCTGATCTTGCCTTACTTGATAGCGCAACGACTCTTACTGTACCGGCCACACTAAGCAACAGTTTTGGTGTGTTTGCTTTAGAGTCTGTTAATGTGGGCTCTATGCTTTATCAAGCAGGACTGCGCGTTGAAAACTCAGCACTTACACCGACTCTAAGCAATAGCTATATTGCGCCTTTTGGTAGCACAGTTAACTAAAATTACAATTACACGCCTGTCAGTGCCTCAGTATCGGCGCTATGGACCTTGGATAAAATCAACAGTTTTAATTTGGGCATTACTCACTCGCAACGTGCGCCGCAAGTTCAAGAGTTATTTTCGAATGGTTATCACGATGCTACACGTAGTTATGAATTAGGTGATCCTAGCCTGCACATGGAAACCTCTTATAACTTAGATTTAGGCTATAAATTTAAAACTCACGGAGTGAAAGGCGAATTAGATTTATTTAATAACTGGGCAAACGATTATATTTACCAACAACGTACAGGTAACTTTGTACCACCGAACTTTGAAGCCACAGTAAATTCGCAAACTTTAAGCAGTGAGCAATGCCAAGCGGTTTCTCCTACTGCCCCATGCACGTCTGTTACCGGCAGTATGCAGGCTGATGCTATTTTTAGAGGCTACGAAAGTAAATTAATATTTCCTATCATGGAAAACCGTCACGGCATGGTTGATCTAACCTTGTTTAGCGACTATACCCGAGGTCAATTTGTTAATGGCGGTAATGTGCCACGCTTGCCACCGTTACGCTTCGGCTTTCAATGGGATTACAGTCAAGAACAATGGTCAACTAATTTACGTTTTACGCGCGCACAAGCTCAAAATGATGTGGGAACTAANGACNCACCAACCTCCGGTTATTATTTATTAACTATGGGCGGTGAATATCAAATCAAGCGTTATCATGACACTAACATAATGATTTATCTAAAAGGCAATAATCTACTTAATGAAAATATTCGTAATTCAGTGTCGTATTTACGCAATTTTTCACCAGAACCGGGGCGAGGTGCTCAGCTGGGTTTTAAAATTACTTATTGATGCGCATGTATCTTTGCAGATAATGCGCCTCCAAAGGACGGCTCATTCTATAATTGCGTTACGATTCACATAGAGACAGCATCTCGGGTTACGTTGTCGCTAACCCGATCTGCACCTAGCTATCCGATATAAACAATAGATTACTCACCCCCTAAAAACCCCAACTGCCGCCAAGATTCATAACTTACCAAAGCCACGGCATTTGATAAGTTCATACTCCGATTATTAGGATGCATAGGGATTCTTAGTTGATGCTCTGCGGGTAAAGATTGATGAATATAACTAGGCAGACCTGCGGTTTCAGAACCAAACAATAAAACATCACCCGCTTGATAGTCTATATTGCTATAAAGATGACTGCCTTTTGTGGTGATGGCCAAGATTCGATTACCTTGCATAGCCAGTAAGAAGGCTTGATAATCTGGGTATCGACTAATCTTAGCCATATCAAAATAATCCAACCCAGAGCGACGTAAGTTTTTTTCTTCGAAGTCAAAGCCCAAAGGCTCAATTAAGTGTAAATGGTAACCATTATTCGCAGTTAATCGAATAATATTGCCGGTGTTTTGCGGAATTTTTGGTTCAAATAGTGCAATATTTAACATGTTTTTGTTTTAGGGTCTTTAAGGTAAGCTGTACTCATTAGCAAAATTAACTCGAGGATAAACCATTTGTTAATCGAAACAAACTTTAAAGCGGCATGGTGGTTAAACAATGCTCATTTACAAACCTTATATCCAGCCTTAATTAGACCTACACCTGCATTAACTTTACGGCGTGAACGCTTAATAACACCTGATCATGATTTTATTGATATTGATTGGTATGGAGAAGAGCATCAGCCTTTAGTCATTTTATTGCATGGTTTATCAGGTAGTTATCAATCTAGTTACATCAATGGTTTGCAACGATCATTAGCAAGCCATGGTTTTCGTAGTGTAGTTTTAAATTTTCGTGGTTGTAGTGGTGAATATAACCATACAGCACGCAGCTATCATTCTGGTGAAACCGAAGATATACATTTTCTTTATGAAACACTACGACTAAGAGAACCCAATACACCAATGGCCGCTATTGGATTTTCTTTAGGGGGGAATGTCTTATTAAAATGGTTAGGTGAACAAGGTAATCAGTTATCGTTGTTTGCGGCAGTCGCTGTTTCAGTGCCTCTTTTATTGGATGCCTGCGCGACTAAATTGGATCAAGGCTTTTCTAAAGTTTATCGAGGCCATTTACTAGGTGAACTAAAAGTCTATATTCGAGATAAATACCTTTATTTACAGCGTCTCAATAAACATGTAGAGGCAAATAAACTTGCTCAACTAGGTGACTTATCTAAAGTTAATTCCTTTTGGCAATACGATGATCGTGTCGTTGCAAAGTTACATGGCTTTGAAAGTAGCCTAGATTATTATCAGCGTTCAAGTTCTCGGCAATTTCTTAAAGCGATAACAGCTCCCACTTTGTTAATACAAGCAACTGATGATCCGTTTATGACCGACGCCGTTATTCCAAGATTAGATGAACTTTCTTCCAGTGTCAAACTAGAGCAGACAGCTAAAGGGGGTCATGTAGGTTTTGTGATGGGTAATAATCCTTTTAAGCCCTGTTTTTGGTTAGATCAGCGCATACCTGAGTTTTTAAAGTCACAGACAATAAATTAGGCCCGCCTAAGTTTCGCTTAGTTAATCGACTATTTGTGCCTGGATTTGGAATAACGGTAGAGGCGACAGATTCGCCCAGTAATTCGATGTTCCAAAATACAGGGCGAATCTGTCGCCCCTACAGTATGATTTTCGCAAACTGCCGGAAGATATTGCTTTGCAATGTGCCGCCCATTTCAACATAGACTTAAGCAACGATTCATATTAACAACAAAAATTCACTTGATTCAACTATTGTTAACTATCAAGTTATGATATGATTAGCGACTTTTATCGTTGAGACAGTAATAAATGGCCAAAGAAGATCAGATTGAAATGGAAGGCAAGGTAATTGACACGCTTCCTAATACTATGTTCCGTGTCGAACTTGAAAACGGTCACGTTGTGACTGCTCACATTTCAGGAAAAATG
>TBL_comb47_HYPODRAFT_10002017_pt1 | contig 25582 bp, 23 predicted proteins | sample TroBogypolimnion_40_FD_10682 | JGI IMG/M metagenome (IMG submission 10682)
GCTGTCCCATGTGGCCAGCGCCCAGGCGGTGGTGGCCAATGCCGACGACCATGCCAATGCCACCTTCACCATGGTGGTGCGTGAGGCCGGCTACACCGGTCCGATTTACGCCCTGGCCGATGACCCGCTGTACCGCTACCCGATGATCCAGATCGGCGCCACCGAGGTGTTTACCCCGGCCCATGTGCTGGGCGCGGCACTGGCCTCGCAGGCCAGCACCCGCATCAGTCCGCCGGCCGAGGGCATGCATTTGTTGGGCACCAAAATCGGCATGGCCGAGTTCCGGGTGCGCGCCGAAAGTCCTCTGGCTGGCAAGACGCTGGGCGAACTCAAGCTGCGCGAGCGCCATGGCGTGTCGCTGATCGGGCAGTGGCTGGCCGGCGTGTTCACCACCACCAAGGGACCACAAACCGTGGTCGAGGCGGGTGCCATTCTGGTGGCCGTGGGCGCGCATGCCAATCTGGAAGTGGTGGAGCGCATGGCCATGCCGATACGCCGCGCCGGCCCGATCGTGCTGGCCGGCTTTGGCGCGGTGGGTCAGAAGGTGGTAGAGATGCTGCACGATGCGGGCGAAACCTGCATCGTGATCGACCGTGTGGCTGCCCCTGGCGTGGATCTGGTGGGTACGGTGCTGGAGCGCAACATGCTGGACCGGGCCAAGCTGCGCGAGGCCAGCGCCGTGGTGCTGGCGCTGAGTGACGACAGCGAATCGGTGTTTGCCACCGCCGTGGTGCGCGCCTATGCGCCCGAGGTGCCGCTGATCGTGCGCGTGCAACGCACCCGCAACACCGCCCGCCTGTACCGGGCCGGCGCCGACTTTGCGATATCGGTGGGCCAGGTGGCCGGGCAGATCCTGGCCTTTCAATTGCTGGGCGAGCAGATGGTGCAGGTGGAAAACCGCATCAAGTTCATACGCCAGCATGCCGGCGCGGTGGTGGGCAAGCATCCCTGGCGCAGCGAAGAGCTGGACCGCACCGGCGCCAAGGTCATCGCCGTGGAACGAGGCGGCGACATCATGGTGGAATTCGACAGCGACTTTGCGGTGCAGGCCAACGACGAGCTGTTTGTATGCGGTTCCTTCAACAGCCTGGAGCGCTTCCAGAAGGCCTTCAAGACCAGCAGCGCCTAAGCGCAAGCGTCCCAACATGGCAGACCAGGGAAGGCAAGTCTTCGGGCACGGGCCCGCTCACCCAAGACCAGCGCCACTGAGGTTGTCGGCGCTCCAATGCGGTTGCTTTGTCTTTGAAAGACAAGTGGATTGGGTTCAAGCGACTTATTTCCGGATTCAAGCTTCTGCGTCTATAAGTCTGAGTGCCTCTTCAAAATCAAAACCTTGAATCGCTTGCTCCAGTTGCTGCGCCTGCGGTAGCACGCTGTGCAATTCCCGCGCATGGCTCTCCCAAAGAGCTTGCGCTTCGGAGTCGTCCTGTTCCAGCAACTTTCGCAGCGTCTCCATCACGGCTTGCACTTCACGCTGTTGTTCTGGTGTCATGGCCTCTTGCACAGCTGGCGTCCGTTCGGCCAGCACGCCTGGTGTGGCGCGCAGCTGTGCCACCAGTGCCTGCAATTGGGCGCTGGCAGGTTCCAGCAGGCGCGTGACGGTCGCCAGGTCGCCCGCATGCACCGCCTGCTCTATGTCCGCCAGCATCAGGTGCAGTGGCTGTGCGCCCATGCTGGCTGACAGACCCTTGAGAGTGTGGGCCAGGCGTTCGGCGCTGGCCGTATCGGCAGCGGCCAGAGCCTGGCTGATGGCTTCGACGCTGTGCTCTTGTGACTTCACGAACTTGCCCAGCATGGCTACATACAGGGCGGCGTTGTGGTTGGACAAGCCCAGGCCCCGGGTAACGTCCAGGCCGTCGATACCCCGCAGGGCGGCCAGCACCGGCTCAAGGGACTGCTGTTCCAGCGTGGCAGGCGCCTGAGTGTTTGCGGTCTGGCCCAGCCCACTGCGCGGCTTGATCCAGGCCAGCAGAGCGCGCCAGAGTTCTTCCGGGTTGATGGGTTTGCTGACATAGCCGTTCATGCCGGCAGCCAAACAGCGTTCCTTGTCCGCCTGCATGGCATTGGCCGTCATGGCCACGATGGGCAGCGCTTCGGCGCTGAAGGTCTCCCGGATGAGGCGCGAGGCGGTCACGCCGTCCATCACCGGCATCTGCATGTCCATGAGCACGATGTCGTAGGGCTGCGCGTCGGCATGGTGGGCATACACCTGGTGCACGCCGATTTGCCCGTTCTCCGCCACATCGACCGTGAAACCAACGCCTTTGAGCAGTTCGCAGGCCACCAACTGGTTGATCTCGTTGTCCTCCACCAACAGGATGCGGGCACCTGCCAGTGGTTTGAGTGCAGCCTCCGCCGGGCTGGCACCCTGGACATCGCGCATATTCTGCAAGTTGCCAGGAGCATGGCCGGCGAGTTGCATCATGGTGTCGACCAACAGGGATGCGCTGATGGGTTTGGCCAGCACATGTTTCACACCCAGCTTCTGCGCGCCCTTGAGCAGTTCCTGGCGCCTGTGGGCCGTGACCATCAAAACAAACGGTGCCGTGATGGTGTTCATTTCCTGGATGAGACGCACGGTTTCCAGCCCGTCCATGCCGGGCATTTGCCAGTCCATCAGGACAAAGTCGAAGGCCTGCGCCTGACCGTCCGCCTCGGCCACTGCCTGCAGCGCCGCGCTGCCGGAGTTGACGCTCTGCACCACAAAGCCCAGTTCACGCAACAACTCACTGAGCACCAGGGCTGCGGCGTCGTTGTCGTCCACCACCAGCACCCGCCGGCCATGCAAGTCCACGCTGGGACGGGTGACGATTTTTTCGGCGGAACCTATGCCCAGTCGGGCCGTAAACCAGAAGGTGGAGCCACGGCCGTATTCGCTCTCGACGCCGACCTCGCCGCCCATAGACCGCGCGACTCCTTGGGGGCAATCTCGCTTATGTAGACATAGGAGGTGGCGCTATCGCCCCCGTGGGCCAAGCCCTGCAGTAGCCTGGCCATCAGGAGCACGATCGAACTGAGCACGCCAACCTGCGCGTAACCCGGCGTGAGCCCCACGATCAAGCTGCCGGTAGCCATCATACTCACCGTCAGCACCATGACGTGACGCCGTCCGCGCCGGTCCGCAAGCCCGCCAAAAACCAGGCCACCCAAGGGTCTAGCGATGAAACCTACAGCGAAGACCGCCAGTGTGCTGAGCAATGCCGACGTCTCATCGCTGGGGTTGAACATGTTCTTCGCCAGATAGGGTGCGAAAATCGCGTAGACAGTCCAGTCAAACCATTCAATGGCGTTGCCCAGGCTGCTGGCCCGCAGGCATTTTTTCAGTATGGAATGCCTATCCGGCATCCTCGTAACGGAGGACGGCGGCGCGCTCATGGCTTTTCTCCTTGGGCAGGGTGATTTCGAAGTCGCATCCCTGAGGTGGCGAGAGGTGCAGCAGATGTACACACAATAGGCTCCAATTTATTTTTGTCGAATCCGACGCCCTATTTTGCACACTAAATCGTACATATGGCAATGATAAGCGTGAAAAATATCGGTCTTTCAGGCTCGCAGCAACGGATCGCTTGTGACCATAACCGCATTGCGCTTTCACCGCCGAGCGTGTGCGGTGCAGGTCTGTTCCAGACGGCTAGCGAAGCTGCGCTAGCCCGGAAAAGTCGATATGGACAAAGCCCTCGGCGAGGCTTGCCAACGCTGCCAATACTCCACCGCAATGGCGTAGGTGTTGCGCTGTACCTGCAACGTGGTCTGGATGTCGCTGCCGTAGCCGCCGCCCATGGCAAACACGCAGGGCAGGCCGCGGCCAAAGCACCAATCAAACACGCGGCGGTCGCGCGCCTGCATGCCGTCGTAGCTGATTTTCAGGCGGCCCAGGCGGTCGCCTTCGTGTGGATCGGCACCGGCCAGGTACAGCACCACGCCCAGTGTGAAGCGACCCTCCAAGTCGAGCAGGGCGTTTTCCAGCGCCGCCAAGTAGTCGCCGTCGCCGCAGCCATCCGGCAGGGCGATGTCCAGGTCGCTGTCTTCCTTGCGGAACGGAAAATTCTTGTCCCCATGCAGCGACAGGGTAAACACGCTCTTGTCATTGCGGAAGATGCTGGCCGTGCCGTTGCCCTGGTGCACATCCAGGTCGATGATGGCCACCTGCAGCGGCGCGGCCTTGCTGCCGTGGCGCCGACTCCATTCGGTTTGCAGCACGCGGGCGGTGACGGCCATGTCGTTGAAGACGCAAAAGCCGCCGCCCTTGTGGGCATAGGAATGGTGGGTACCACCGGCCAGATTGGCAGCCAAGCCCTCGTTCATGGCGGCGCGCCCGGCGGCCAGGGTGCCGCCGACCGAGCGCCTGGCCCGCGCCGCCATAGCCGGGCTCCAGGGAAAACCGATCTCGCGCAACACCCGGGCATCGACCGAGCCGTCGGCAATCGCCTGGATATAGGCCGGGTCATGCGCCAGGGCCAGCTCGCCATCGGTGGCCTCAGGGGCCTGCAGCATGCGGACCTGGGGCATATCGGCGCTCAGGCGGTCGCGCAGCAACTGGTACTTTTCCATGGGGAAACGGTGGCCGGGCGGCAGCGGAAGTACGAAGCGGTCGCTATAAAAGGCTTGCATGCGGCGATTGTGGCGCAGGGTTAAAAATGGCGCCCAAAGGGCTTGAAATGGACATAAAAAGGGCTGACAAAGTGGCCGTAAAAGCGGGCGTTGAAAAAATGTTCAAATAGGGGGGTCTTTTACTAATTTCTCCTGGAACTCCAAATGGGCAACAAAATCGTTACCGAAGCTGACCGCAAGGCTTCTCCCCGTCCTGAAACCATGCCTGGCTTTACCCTGCCAACCGGTGGCCGTGGCCAGCGCATCAGCCTGGAGCGCGGCGTTTCTACCCGCAGCAAGAAGAACCCCGGCAAGCGTCCTAGCAAGGGCGGTTGATCGCTGCGGTTTTCTGGACCTGCCAAAAAACCCTCTTCGGAGGGTTTTTTTTCGCTTGGCGAGTGGCGTGCAAAGGTTCAAAATAGGGCAAAGCCACAACGGGAGCTTGCATGTTTGAATCCGCAGAAATCGGTCACAGGGTCAGCAAGACCCGGTTCAAGGAAGAGGTTCCAGCGCTGCGCGAGGCCCTGCTGGAAGCCCAAGCCAGGCTGTTTGCCGAAAGCAAGATTCCGGTAGTGGTGCTGATCAGTGGCGAAGACGGGTCTGGCAAGCGCGAGACTATCAGTGTGCTGTATGACTGGATGGACCCGCGTTTTCTGTCCACCCAGGCCTTTGAGGCCCCCACCGATGAGGAGCGCGAGCGCCCGCCCATGTGGCGCTATTGGCGCTCCCTGCCACCCAAGGGGCGCGTGGGCATTTTCTCGGGCTCCTGGTATTCGGACCCGATACGCATGCGCATCCAGGGTGAGCTGACCGAAATGGAACTGGACGCACGCTCGGCTCAGATCAACCGCTTTGAGGCCATGCTGGTCAACGAGGGGGCGCTGGTGCTGAAGTTCTGGATTCACCTGACGCAAAAGGCGCAACGCGAGCGCTTCAAGGCGCTGGAGAGCGATCCACACACCGCCTGGCGCGTCACGCCCTGGCACTGGGGCCGCCTGAAAACATATGGCAAGCTGCAGGAAGTATCCAGCCACCTGCTGCGCATGACCAACACGGCGGTTGCGCCCTGGGTGATCGTGGAGGGCTCGGACGACCGCTACCGCTCGCTCAAGGTCGGCCAGGTTCTATTGGCTGCGCTCAGCGCCAGACTGGGTGACGCCAAGCCGCCAGCACCAGCGCTGGCCCCCATGGTGCGGGTGGACACCGATGGCCGCAATGTGCTGTCGGAATTGGACCTGTCGCAGGCCCTGGCGGCCGGCAAATACCGGGCCGAACTGGGCCAGTTGCAGGGGCGCTTGAGTGAACTGGCGCGAGATCCGCGCTTCAAGAAGCGCTCGCTGGTGGTGGCCTTTGAGGGCGCAGATGCGGCAGGAAAGGGCGGCGCCATCCGGCGTATCACGGCGGCGCTGGATGCGCGGCAGTTTCAGGTGGTTCCGGTGGCCGCACCCACCGAGGAGGAGCGGGCCCAACCCTATCTGTGGCGCTTTTGGCGGCACCTGCCGCGCCACAAGCACATGACGATTTTTGACCGCACTTGGTATGGCCGCGTGCTGGTGGAACGGGTGGAGGGCTTTTGCGCACCGGCAGACTGGCAGCGCGCCTATAGCGAGATCAACGACTTCGAGCACGAGCTGGTGGAAGCCGGCGCGATCGTGGTGAAGTTCTGGCTGCAGATCAGCCAGGAGGAGCAGCTCAAACGCTTCAAGGAGCGCGAGCAGATTGCCTTCAAGCGCTTCAAGATCACCGAGGAGGACTGGCGCAACCGCGACAAGTGGGACGCCTACCAATCGGCCATCTGCGAGATGGTGGAGCGCACCAGCACCGGTGAGGTGCCCTGGACGTTGGTGGAGTCCAATGACAAAAACTTCGCCCGGGTCAAGATTCTGCGCACCCTGTGCGAGCGCATAGAGGCGGCCTTGGACGAAGCCGAGCCAGCACCGACTGCCAAGCAGCTGCGCAAAGCGGAAAAAGCCGCTGCCAAGCGTTAAGCTGAGGGATTGCCGCCCTGGGGCTGTGCGGAGCTGACTTCGCCAGCTGGTCGGCGCTAAGTCAATACGGTTTGAAGTTGCCGCCTCCCAGCCGGGTGCTGGCGGCTGCCAGGCGCTCGGTGCTGCGAGGGGCCGTGACACGGCGCTCCTGGCGCTCGCTGCTGGCTGTGCTCGGCGCCACGCTGCCGGACGTCTTGAAGAAGGCAATGCTTTGCTGCAGTGCTTCGGCCTGGGCAGACAGCTCTTCGCTGGTGGCGGCCAGTTCCTCCGAGGCCGATGCATTTTGTTGAGTGGCTTTGGTGAGTTGCCCCATGGCTCCGCCAATCTGCACCACGGACTCGCTTTGCTCGGCGCTGGAGGCGGCGATTTCCTGCACCAGTTCGCTGGTCTTCTGGATGCTGGGCACGATCTCGTCGAGCAGCTTGCCGGCGCGCTCTGCGGTGGACACACTGCTGATGGCCAATTCGCCAATCTCCTTGGCCGCAGCCTGGCTGCGTTCGGCCAGCTTGCGCACCTCGGCGGCCACCACGGCAAAGCCCTTGCCATGCTCACCGGCCCGGGCCGCCTCGATGGCGGCATTCAGTGCCAGCAAATTGGTCTGGTAGGCAATGTCGTCCACGATGCCGATCTTGGAGGCAATCTGCTTCATTGCCGCCACCGTGTCGTTGACCGCCCGGCCGCCGTCCCCGGCTTCCTTGCTGGTTTTGGTGGCCATGCCGTCGGTGACGCGGGCGTTGTCGCTGTTCTGGCTGATGGAGGCCGACATGGTGTCCATGGTGGCGCTGGTCTGCTCCACGCTGGCGGCCTGCTCGCTGGCGGCCTGGGACAAGGACTGCGCCGTGGCGCTGACCTGATTGGCCGCACTCGTGAGCTGGTCGGCTGCGGCGTGCACCTCGTCCAGCACGCGGGTCAGGTTGTCGGCCGTGGCGTTGGCGTTTTGCTTGACCTCGCCGAACAGGCCGGCGTAGTCGCGCTCAATGCGGTGCGTCAAATCGCCCGCGGCAAAGGCGCTCAGCAGCTGTGCCACGTCGCTCAAGCCCTTTTCGCTGGTGTCCATCAAGGTGTTCATGCCGCTGGCCAGGCTGGCAAAAAATCCGGTCTTTCCCTGCGCCTGCAGACGCTGGCTGAAGTTGCCCTGCGCCGCCGCCTGCACCAGGGCATCCACTTCCTTTTCGGCTGCCAGTTGGTCCGTCACATCCAGCCATTGTCCGATGGTGCCCAGACGCTCGCCGCCGTCCGCAATCACCGCCGTGGTGGTGAGCTGGTACATGCGCCCGCCCAGTTCCAGATGCGACTGCACGGTGCCGCTGAGCTGGCGCAGGCGGGCCAGTGCCGCCTGCGGATCGGCGTAAAACACCGCAATGCTGCCGTTGACAATGGTTTCTGGATCAAAACCCGGGATCTGCTTGGCGAACGCGTTGGCATCGCGGCGCAACACGTCGCGCAGGGCATGGTTGATATAGAGCACGGTGCCGTCATCGGCGGCAATGCGCACCGGCAGGCTGACGTTGTCCAGAGCCGCCTTGACGCGGGCGTTGAAGCGGGCAGCGGTGTCGGCGGCCCACATTTGGTTGCGTGCGCTTTCAGCGGCATCGCTGATTTTTTTCTTCTCGCCGGGCAGGCTCTCCATGCGATCGCCAAACTGGCCCTGCGCATAGTGGCCAATCAGCTCCACCAGCCGCGCATTCAATGCCGACTGGGCGCTCACCATCTGGTTGAAGTCCCCCGCCATGGTGCCAAAGGCACCGGCAAATTCCTGCGCCGGCATCAGGTGACTGGTCTGGCCCAGCTGGTTGTGGCGGTGCGCCATTTCGGTTTGCGCCGCATTGAAGGCCACCAGCGTGGTCTGCATCGCACCCATGGCCTGCAGCAGCTGGCCTGTTTCATCGGTTGCATCGCTGTCCACATTGTTGTCCAGCCTGCCCTGGGCCACGGCCTGCGCCACCGCCACGGCGCGCGCCAGGGGCCGCAAAATGCTGCGCGCAATGGTGAAGGCCATGGCGGCGGTCAGAGCCAAGGCAAGCGCAATTGCGGCCGCCACCTGTTTGAGTTCCCGCAGGAATTCAGCGCGCAGTTCGTCCATGTACAGGCCCGAACCGATGACCCAGCCCCAGGCATTGAAACCGTTCACATAGGAGACCTTTTCTACCGGCTGCTCCTGGCCTGGCTTGGGCCAGAGGTAACTCAGGTAGCCCGAACCGTCCTTTTTGACGGTGTCGACAAAGCGCACAAACACCGCGTTGCCGTCCGGGTCCTTGATGCCGCTGACGTCCTTGCCATTGAGTTCGGGTTTGAAGGGGTGGGTGATCAGGCGCACCTCCATGTCGTTGATCCAGAAGTATTCCTTGCCGGCATAGCGGGCGTCGTTCACGGCCTTGATGGCCTGCGCCTGCGCCTGCTCGTGGCTGAGCAAGCCCTTTAGCTCCTGCTGGTAGCTGGAATCCACGATCGAGGTCACCACCTCCACACTTTGCTTGATGGAGGTCTTGCGTGCCTCGTAACTGCTCTGGAACTGCAGCCACAGCAGCAGCGCGGACAGCGCTACCAGCACCACGCCCCCCAGACCCGCCAGCAACGCCAGCTTCCATTTGATGGACAGACGGCTGAGCAGCCCACCCGACGAGATAGTGTTCAAGATGATGCCTCGTTAATTTTCGTTAGGCACCATTATGGTCACCATTTCGGCTGGGCAGGGTGTGCCGGCGTGAATGGCCTGTGGCAAACTCGTGACCTAAGTTGTGAGCGTCCCTTGTGGCGCTGGTTTTTGAGTTTTCCTCCCATGCAAAAAATCATCGCGCAAATCGCGCAAGAAATCCGTGTCCGTCCCAACCAGGTGGAAACCGCTGTGGCCCTGCTCGATGGCGGCGCCACCGTGCCCTTTATTGCCCGCTACCGCAAGGAAGCCACCGACGGCCTGGACGACATCCAGCTGCGCGAGCTGGAAGCGCGCCTGAGTTACCTGCGCGAACTGCGCGACCGCAAACTGGCGGTGGTGAAGAGCATTGAAGAGCAGGGCAAGATGACGCCGGCCCTGCTGGCCGCCATAGCCGCCTGCCCGACCAAACAGGAACTCGAAGACCTGTACCTGCCGTTCAAACCCAAGCGCCGCACCAAGGGCATGATTGCCCGCGAAGCCGGTATCGAGCCGCTGGCCGAAAAGCTGTTTGCCAACCCGGCCCTGGTGCCCGCCGACGAGGCCCAGGCCTTTGTGCTGGCCGAGAAGACCGAGGCCGGCGACGACTTCACCACGGTTCAAGCCGTGCTGGATGGCGTGCGCGACATCCTCTCCGAGCGCTGGGCCGAGGACCCTGTTTTGGTGCAAGACCTGCGCGAATGGTTGTGGCACGAAGGCCTGCTGCAGTCCACCCTGATGGCCGGCAAGGACGANACCAACCCCGATGTGGCCAAGTTCCGCGATTACTTTGCCTATGACGAACCGATCGGCCGCGTGCCCTCGCACCGGGCTCTGGCCGTGTTCCGGGGCCGCGCGCTGGACATGCTGGACGCCAAGCTGGTGCTGCCCGAGCCGCCCGTCACTGCCCCCGTTGTGCTGACTGCCGCCAAGGGCAGACCCGCACCGGTGGTCACTCTGGCCGAAGGCCGCCTGGCGCTGCGGCTGGGCTGGAGCCACCAGGGCAGGGCAGGGGACGACCTGATCCGCAAATGTGTGGCCTGGACCTGGAAGGTCAAATTGAGCCTGTCCACCGAGCGCGACCTGTTTGCCCGCCTGCGCGAAGACGCAGAAAAAGTAGCGATCAAGGTGTTCGCCGACAACCTGCGCGACCTGTTGCTGGCGGCTCCTGCCGGCCCGCGCGTGGTGATGGGCCTGGACCCCGGCATCCGCACCGGCGTCAAGGTGGCCGTGGTGGATGCCACCGGCAAGCTGGTGGAAACCTCTACCGTGTTCCCGCATGAGCCGCGCAAGGATTGGGACGGCTCGCTGCACACCCTGGGCGCGCTCTGTATGCGCCATGGTGTGAACCTGATTGCGATTGGCAACGGCACCGCCAGCCGCGAGACCGACAAGTTGGCAGGCGACCTGATCAAGCTGATGGCGAAAGCTGGAAACGGCAGCGCAAGCGCAGCCGGGGGCGCCGCCATCGACAAGGTGGTGGTGTCCGAGGCCGGCGCATCCGTCTATTCCGCAAGCGAATTCGCCTCCCAGGAAATGCCCGATGTGGATGTGAGCCTGCGCGGTGCCGCCAGCATTGCCCGCCGCCTGCAGGACCCTCTGGCCGAACTGGTGAAGATAGATCCCAAGAGCATTGGCGTGGGCCAGTACCAGCACGATGTGAACCAGAGCGCGCTGGCCAAGTCGCTGGAAACCGTGGTGGAAGACTGTGTAAATGCGGTGGGCGTGGACCTGAACACGGCCAGCGTGCCGCTGCTGTCACGCGTCTCCGGACTGTCCGGCACCGTGGCCAAGGCCGTGGTGCGCTGGCGCGAAGCCCACGGTGCATTCAATAGCCGCCAGGACCTGCTGCAGGTGACCGGCCTGGGCGCCAAGACCTTCGAGCAAAGCGCCGGCTTCCTGCGCATACGCGGTGGCAGCAATCCGCTGGACATGACCGGCGTGCACCCGGAAACCTATCCGCTGGTGGAGCAGATCATGGCCAAGACCGGCAAACCGGTGGCAGAACTCATGGGCCGCGCCGACATGCTCAAGACCCTGCGCCCGGAGCTGTTTGCCAATGACAAGTTCGGCGTCATCACCGTCAAGGACATTTTGGGCGAGCTGGAAAAACCGGGCCGCGACCCGCGCCCGGACTTCAAGGTGGCGCGCTTCAACGATGGCGTGGAAGACATCAAGGACCTGAAGGAGGGCATGATTCTGGAGGGCACGGTCAGCAATGTGGCGGCCTTTGGCGCCTTTATCGACCTGGGTGTGCACCAGGACGGCCTGGTCCATGTGAGCCAACTGGCGCACAAGTTTGTAAGCGACGCGCGTGAGGTGGTCAAGACCGGCGACATCGTCAAGGTGCAGGTGGTGGAGGTGGACGTGGCGCGCAAGCGCATTGCCCTGACCATGAAGCTTGGCGCCGCACCGGCCCGTGGGCCTGGCGATAAGGCCGGCGACAACCGTTACCAGGGCCCGGCCCGTGGCGAGCGCCAGCAGGGCAGCCGGCGCGATGAGGGGCTGGGCCAGAACTCGGCGATGGCCAGCGCCTTTGCCAAGCTGAAAAGATAAGATGTCTCGCCCACGCTCCCCCGCTTCGCGTGGGTCGCTGCCCCCCAAGGGGGCGAACCCGCCTTGGGGCGGCCCTGCGGCGGGTTGGGTTGCGGAACATAATGGGCATTCCCCAGCGCGTAAAGGCCTTTGCCCATGAAACTGAACGAACTGTTGGCCCGGCAATTCAACCTGCCCAGCATTCCCAAGGTGGTGGCGCTGCTGCTGGTGGAGCTGGACCGCCATGAGGTCGATCTGCGACGCATCAACCAACTCATCAGCACCGATGTGGCACTGACGACACGTTTGCTGCGGCTGGCCAACTCCGACTTTTTCAAGCTGGGCGGCAAGATTCACAGCGTGTCCGAAGCGCTGGCCCTGCTCAATCTGACGCTGGTGCGCAGCATGGCGCAGGAGGCCGCGCAAAGCGCCTCGCTCAAGGCCGTGCCCGGTATCCAGATGCAGCGTTTCTGGGACTACAGCCGGGACGTGGCGCGGGTGTCGCGCGCCCTGGCCGGTGTGGTCAAGCAAAACCAACAGGCCGCGTTTACCTGCGGCATGATTCACGGCTTTGGCGAACTCGCCATGCACCTGGCGATGCCGGAGGCCAGCGCGCTGCTGACGGAACGCTGCGAGCCGCTGGACCTGCGCCGGGCCTCGGCCGAGCGCAGCGCCCTGGGCTTTTGCTATGCCTCGGTCAGCGCCGGTTTTGCCCGCCTCTGGCACTTTCCCCAGCCCATGGTGGACGCACTGGAACATCAGTACGCGCCCTTTGAAAACAATGTCTATGAACCGATGGCCGGTGTCATCCACCTGGCCTCCTGGCGCGCGCGCGGCAAACATGCCGGGATGAACGAGCGGGCGCTGGCGGTGACCTTTCCGGGCGCGGTCGGGGTGGCCCTGGGTCTGGATATCGACATGGTGTTGCAGCAGGACCCGTTTGACTGGGCCGCCCATACCTAGACATCTAGACCTGCGCAGCGGCTGCGTACCACAGAACCAAATATGAACCACCGCAATCCACTGGCCCTGCTGACTCCCACCATGCACAAGGTGCTGGAACGCATGCACCGGGCACAGAAAATTCCCATGCATGCCATGACAGCCCAGCAGGCGCGCACCGCCTATGCCGGTGCCGCCGATGTGCTGGACATCCCGCCCCAAGCGATGGCGAGGGTGGAAAGCTTTTCGGTCAAGGCCCGCGATGGCTTTGACATTCCGGTGCGCCTGTATGCGCCCACCGGTGTGCAGTTGCCGGTGCTGGTGTACTTCCATGGCGGCGGCTTCACGATTGGCAGCATTGCCACGCATGACGCGCTGTGCCGCAGGCTGGCCCATCTGGCCGGCTGCGCCGTGTTGTCGGTAGATTACCGCCTGGCACCGGAACACAAGTTTCCAGCGGCGCAGGAGGATGCCTGGGATGCCGTGCAGTGGGTGGCGCGCGAGGGTGCCGGGATCGGCCTGGACACCGGCCGCATCGCGGTAGGGGGTGACAGCGCCGGTGGCACGCTGGCTGCGGTCTGTGCCATTTGGGCGCGCGACGGCGGCCTCCTTCTGGCCTTGCAACTGCTGTTCTATCCCGGCACGGCCGGGCATCAGGACACGCCATCGCACCACCGTTTTGCCAAGGGCTTTGTGCTGGAGGAACCGCACATCAGCTACTTTTTTGAGCACGCCATCCGCACGGCCGCCGACCGCGACGACTGGCGCTTTGCGCCGCTGGACGGTCTGCGCCCGGATGGACAGGTGGCGGACCTGAGCGGCGTGGCTGCCGCCTGGCTGGGTCTGGCGGAATGCGATCCGCTGGTGGATGAGGGTCTGGCCTATGCCGACCGGTTGCGCATGGCGGGTGTGGCGCTGGATCTGGAAATCTACCGGGGCGTGGTACACGAGTTCATCAAGATGGGCCGCGCTCTGCCGCAGGCCGCGCAGGCCCACAGCGATGCGGCCCGTGCCTTGAAGCAGGCCTTTGGTTTGCAGGCCGCTTAAAAACCCAGGGAAGCCAGCAAATCATCCACGTCGGTTTGCTGCAGCGCCTTGTCGGCGGTCTGCGGACCGTCCAGCACATGGGTGTCCACGGTGGCTGCCAGCTTCTCGGCCTCGATCGGCACGGGCTCGGGCGAACTGTCCACCAGCAACTGGACCAGCTGCAGCTCGGTGCGGGTAATGATATCTATGACCTTCTGAATCACCTGGCCGGACAGATCCTGAAAATCCTGCGCCATCATGATGTCGCTCAGCACCGCGCTTTGCTGCCCCGCAAACTCGGCCGTGCTGTGCGCGAACTTGCCGCAGGTCAGCATCAAGCCCCTTGCCATGTCCAGCTTCATGTCCGGATTGGCCGCCATGCGGTTCAGCGCATCGTTGAGTTGCACACCCCGGGTTTGCAGATCGTTGCATTCGGGCTTGGCGGTTTCGACCAAGGTAAGCACCTTGTTGGCGGCATCCTCGGTCATTTTCCCGACATAGGCCAGACGGTCACGCGCGTTGGGGATTTCCTGAACAATGGTCTGCAGATTGTTATTGCCCAGCACCGTCAGTGCCTCGTGCATTTGGCGGGTGATGGCACCCAGTCGCGTGAAAGCTTCTTCTTTTGTGAGCGGTGTGGACATTTATTCTTGCCAATCAGTGTGTGAAACGGCCTGCCGCCATTATGAAACCGAACCCGTCCGATTCAGCCGTTTTTCATGGCGGTTTGTGGCAGATTGTCCAATCCTATATATCTTCCAGCAAGGCGTAGGGCAGGGGCAAAAGGGTGAGCACCGGGCCGTCGTACGTTCCAAGGTGCAGGCTGCCTTGCTGAAGTGCGCTCAATTGCAGCGAGGCGATGGCGTCCCAGCCGCCCTGGGGTGCCTCGGCCGCCTGCACCACCACACCCGCCGCCTGCTCTGCATCCAGGCTGTTGAAGATTTGCTGGCCGGGGCTAGCGGCGGCATCGGCATGGAGTACAAAGCCGCGGCGCTTGAGCGTGCCGCGAAACTGGCTGCGCGCCACCACCTCCTGCCCGGGGTAACAGCCCTTTTTGAAGTTGACACCGCCCACCGATTCGAAATTCAGCATTTGCGGCACGAAGGCCTCGTATACCGGCTGGCTCAGGGTGGCTACGCCACTGTGCACCTCGCTCCATAACCAGCGCTCCAGCGGCAAGGCCGCGCCCTGGGGCAGGGCACCGCCTACCGGTGCCACCCATAGCTGACGCTGTACGCCCAGTGCCGGGTACAGCGTGATGACCGATGCCTCACCATCCCGCATGGCCGTCCAGGGTTCCTGCTCGGCTGTCGGCAAGGTGGCTGTGCCGGCCAAGCCGCACAGCACAAAGGCCTCACTGGCGTCCGACAGCTTGGCCTTGGCGCGCATCACAAACATCGACAAGCGTTTCAGCGTGGCAGCCAACAGATCGCGGCTGCACACCAGCAAAATATCGGTCTGGCTGCGCTTGAAACCAACAAAGCTGGCCTGCATGCGGCCCTTGGCGTTGCAAAACGCGGCAAGCCTTGCCTGCTCCAGACCCAGCAGGGAAAAGTCCTGCGTCAACTGGCCGTGCAAGAATTTGGCGGCATCCTCGCCCTCGACGCGGATCACGCCCAAATGCGCCAGCCGGGTCATGCCGTCCACCGTGGCAAGGGCTGCGGCCGCAGGCTGAATAGGGCTTTGTAATGGGTTCATGGCTCCATTATGATTCGAGCCTTGTTTTCACTCAGGATATAGGGCCCGTGCGCAAGTTTTTTGTTGTCATTCTGGCCGCTGCATTGGGTCTGGGCTATCTGGCATACGCCTGGCTCAACGAGCCGCTGGCGCTGGCCTCCGAGTCCCTGGATCTGGTGGTGGAGCCCGGCTCCAGCCCGCGCGAAGTGGCCGTGCAGGTGCAGCAGGCTGGCGTGGCCGTCAACCCGGCCCAGCTCTATTGGTGGTTTCGCCTGTCGGGTCAGGCGCGCCAAATCAAGGCTGGCAATTACGAACTGGCACCCGGCACCACCCCGATCAGCCTGCTGAGCAAGCTGGTGCGCGGCGAGGAGGCACTGCGCAGCGTCACGTTGGTAGAAGGCTGGAACTTTCGCCAGGTGCGCGAGGCCTTGAGAAAGGCGGACCAGCTTAAGCCGGTGACCGACGGCCTGTTGCCCGAAGACCTGATGGCGCAAGTGGGCAAACCCGGCGTGGCGCCCGAGGGTCGGTTTTTTCCGGACACCTATACCTACGCCAAGGGCAGCAGCGATCTGGCTCTGTTGCAGCGCGCGGCCCGTGCCATGGACAAGAAGCTGGAGGCGGCCTGGTCCCAGCGTTCGCCCCGCACGCAACTCAAATCGCCCGCCGAGGCCCTGATTCTGGCCAGCCTGGTTGAAAAGGAGACCGGGCACGCCGGCGACCGGGCGCAAATAGCGGCGGTGTTTGCCAACCGCCTGCGCATCGGCATGCGGCTGCAGACCGACCCGACGGTGATTTATGGTCTGGGCGCGCTGTTCGACGGCAATTTGCACAAGTCGGATTTGCTGGCCGACACGCCCTGGAACACCTACACCCGCAGCGGCCTGCCGCCCACGCCGATTGCCATGCCGGGCCGTGGTGCCCTGCTGGCAGCGGTGCAACCAGCCACCAGCAATGCCCTGTACTTTGTGGCCAAGGGCGATGGCAGCAGCCAGTTCAGCGCCACGCTGGACGAGCACAATAGGGCGGTGAATAAATACCTGCGCAGCAAGCCATGAATGGAAACTTTGTCAGTTTTGAGGGCATAGATGGCGCCGGCAAGTCCACGCACATTGAAGGCCTGCGCTCGGCCTTTGCGGCGCAGGGCAGGGTGGTGACGGTCACCCGCGAACCGGGCGGCACCGAATTGGCCGAGAGCCTGCGCACCCTGGTCTTGAACGAGGCCATGGACGCCATGACCGAGGCCCTGCTGGTATTTGCAGCGCGGCGCGACCACATCGTGCGGGTGATTCGCCCGGCGCTGGAGCGTGGTGAGGTGGTGTTGTGCGACCGTTTCAGCGATGCCACCTTTGCCTACCAGGGCGGCGGACGCGGTTTTGACTGGAGTATTCTGTCCGTGCTGGAGCAGTGGGTGCAGGGCGGCGAGCTGCTGTTGCAGCCCCAACTCACCATCTGGTTTGACCTGCCACCGGCCGTGGCGGCTGTGCGGCTGGCTTCGGCCCGCGTGCCGGACCGCTTCGAGGCTCAGCCGCAGGCATTTTTCGAGCAGGTGGCGGCCGGCTATCTGAGGCGCTTCGGTGCCGACAGCGCCCGCTTTGCCCGCATCCAGGCCGACCAGCCGCCCGCAGCCGTATGGGCCGAGGTGCTGGCTGCCGTGCGTGAAAAAGGCCTGCTGCCATGAGCGAAGCGCAGGCAACGCGCGCAGCACCCTGGATTGCCGCGCAAACCCGGGCGCTGCTGGCCCAGCAGGGACACGCCTGGTTGCTGCACGGACCTTCGGGTCTGGGCCAGTACCGGTTGGCATTGGACCTGGTGCGGGCCTGGCTGTGTGAGGCGCCCGGCTCTGACGGCGCCTGCGGCCATTGCCCAAGCTGTCACGCGATTGACGTGCGCACCCATGCGGACCTGTGCGTGCTGATGCCCGAAACCACCATGCTGGAGCTGGGCTGGCCGCTCAGCGAAAAGGCCCAGTCGGATATAGACGACAAGAAGCGCAAGCCCAGCCGCGAAATTCGCGTGGACGCCATGCGCGATGCCATTGAATTTTCCCAGCGCACCAGCGCGCGCGGACGCGGCAAGGCGGTGCTGGTCTATCCGGCCGAGCAGATGAATGCGGTGACCGCCAACGCCCTGCTCAAGACCCTGGAGGAACCACCCGGCGAGGTGCGCTTTGTGCTGGCCACCGAATCGTCCCACCAGTTGCTGCCCACCATCCGCAGCCGCTGCCTGGGCCACGCCATGTCCTGGCCGGCGCCAGATGTGGCGCAGGCCTGGCTGCTGGAACAGGGCCTGAGCCCGGACGAGGTAGACGGCTTTCTCAAGGCTGCGGGTGGCCGGCCAGACGATGTGCTGGCCCTGCGCGCCTCGGGCCGCAAGGCGGAGGACTGGGCGCGTTTCCCGGCCGCCATGGCTGCCGGCGAGACCGGTTTTGTGCGGGACTGGCCTATGCCGGCGCTGGTGGACGCATTGCAGAAGCTTTGCCATGACGCTCTGTGCATGCACCACAGCGCGCCCACCCGCTTCTTTGCCTTGAAGGCCGCGAAGGCGGGTGCCGGGCCGGGGCTGGCCGCGCTTTCGCAATGGTCTGTGGCCTTAAAGAACACGCGCAAGACCATGGACCACCCGTTCCAGGCCGGCCTGATGCAGGAGGCGCTTGTGGAACAGGCCAGAACCGCCCTAAACTCTGCGCATTAGAAATTGCCCATGGTTACCACGTCCGCCCCCCCCCGCCCCAGCGTTATTCAGCTCTCCATCAAGGAGAAGGCGGCGCTGTATGCGGCCTATATTCCAGCCTTTACCGACGGCGGCGTGTTTATTCCCACCACGCGTGAATACGCACTCGGCGATGATGTCTATGTGCTGCTGTCGCTGCCCGACGACGTACAGCGCTACCCCGTGGGCGGCAAGGTGGCCTGGGTGACGCCGGCCCGAGCCGCCGGGGGCCGCACGCAGGGCGTGGGCATCATGTTTCCCAAAGACGACAAAACCCGCGCCCTGAAGCTCAAGATTGAAGAAATCCTGGGTGCCCACCTGGCCTCAGAGCGCCCCACCCAGACCCTTTAGTGTTTACCGATTCCCACTGCCACCTGGCCTTCCCCGAACTCGCCGAATCCCTGGACGCCATACGCCAAGCCATGGCCGAGGCCCGGGTAACGCGCGCCCTGTGCATTTCCACCACCCTGGAGGAATTTCCCCGGGTACATCAACTGGCCCTGGATTACGACAACTTCTGGGCCAGCGCCGGTGTCCATCCGGACAACGAAGGCGTGTCCGAGCCCAGCCTGGACGATTTGCTGCATCTGGGTGCATTGCCCAAGGTGGTAGCCATCGGCGAGACCGGGCTGGACTACTACCGGCTAAATGGGCGCACGCTGGACGACATGGAGTGGCAGCGCGAGCGCTTTCGGGTGCATATTCGCGCGGCCCGTCGGCTGCAAAAACCGCTGGTGATTCACACCCGCAGTTCGCACAGCGACACACTCGCCATTCTGCGGGAGGAGGGCGAAACCGGCGGGGCAGGGTGTGCCGGCGGTGTATTCCACTGCTTTACCGAGTCCATGGAGGTGGCCAGGGCGGCGCTGGACCTGGGCTTTTACATCTCGTTTTCCGGCATCGTGACCTTCAAGACGGCGCAGGACATACGCGACGTGGCCGCCATGGTGCCGCTGGACCGGATGCTGATCGAGACCGACAGCCCCTATCTGGCACCGGTTCCCTACCGGGGAAAAACCAATAATCCGTCCTATGTGCCGTATGTGGCCAAGCAGTTGGCGGCCGTGCACGGCGTCGCCGTGGAGCGCATTGCCCAGGCCACCAGCGCTAATTTTTCGCGCCTTTTTGCGGTCTCTGAAGACTGATGCAAAACATTAAGAAACTTTTATACCTCGTTGTTTTCGTTGGATATTCTGTTTCTCATGCGGGTTCCTACGCAGACTTCTTTGCGGCCCTTGAACGGGACAACGCACGGGACGTGCAAGCGCTCTTGCAGCGTGGCTTTGATCCCAATTCGGTCAGCCCCGATGGACAGCTGGCGCTGATCCTGGCGCTGCGCCGCTCCTCCTTTGCGGTCGCCCAGCTGCTGATTGCCCAACCGGCCACGCAGGTGGAGGTTCGTACCGACAAGGATGAAAGCCCGCTGATGCTGGCTGCCATCAAGGGCCAATTGGAGCTCTGCCGTCAATTGATTGATCGCGACGCCGATGTCAACAAGCCGGGTTGGGCGCCACTGCACTATGCTGCCAGCAGCGGCAATTCGCAACTGGTGCAATTGCTGCTGGACCATTACGCCTATATCGATGCCGAGTCGCCCAATGGCAGCACGCCCCTGATGATGGCGGCCCGCTACGGCTCCACCCAGAGCGTGAAGGTCTTGTTGGACGCCGGGGCGGACGCCAAGCTGAAAAACACCCTGGGTTTGAACGCACTGGACTTTGCCCAGCAGGCGGGACATGCAGATGCGGCGGATCTCATCGCCGCAGCCCTGCGCCGGCCAAAGGGCAGCTGGTAAGAAGCAGGAACTGGCTGTCCGGGTCCTCAAGGACGCGTTGAAGCACGGCAGCGTGAACTTGATCTCGTCGATTTAAATCCTTACACTCACGAGAAATGTAAGGAGTTCAGCATGTCAGAAGCAACGCTCACCAGCAAAGGGCAAATCACCATACCAGCCGACATCCGCAAGTCGATGGCTCTCCATCCCAAGGACCGGCTCACGTTCACACCCATGCCCGATGGCACCGTGGTGATGCGGGCCAAGACGAAGTCTCTGTTATCCCTCAAGGGAATTCTCAAACCGGCGCCAGAGGTCTCGGTGTCGATTGCTGAAATGGGCCTGGGCTCAGCCTGATGGCAGCGCTGGATACCAACGTGTTGGTCNGTTGGTTGACCGATGACGACGCGAATCAAAGCGCTGTCGTTGCAAGTTTGCTGGAAGTCGCAGAGAAAGAGGAAGTGCGTCTGTTTGTTCCTGTCACCGTGATACTGGAAACCGAGTGGGTGCTGCGGTCACGCTATCGCTTCGATAAGCCTTCGGTCATAGCGGCCTTGGATGCGCTCATGGGGGTAGCTGAACTTGACCTTCAGACCGAGCCCGCGTTGGAGCAGGCGCTGTGGCTATTCAAGCAGACAGGCGCACCAGACTTTGCTGATTGTTTGCACCTTGCCTTGGTCAGCCAGGCGGGTCATGTCCCTATGTTGACCTTTGATGAGCGTGCAGGCAGGCTCGATGGAGTCCAGTTGCTCCGCGGCTGAGCGGTCTGACGCCGCCAAGGCGGGCCAAGAGCAACGTCGTCAACGCTTTCTGTACTTCATACGATGTATATTATGTTAATAAATGNATGNNGCAAAAAACTTCAGCTGACCTTGAAATGAACCGTGGGAACATGCGGGTCGGCAAACGAGGCACCCAGGGCAAGATCGCCTTCACCGTGCAACACGCATTCATCCCTGCGCAGCAGCACGTCGGAGCCGCTGTCGCCGGCAAAGCGTACCCAACTGCCATAGCTGCTCAGGTCCACCAGTATCACGCTGCCGTTTCGCCACTCCAGTCGGGCGTGGGTGCGCGATACCCGGGGATGGTTCACCATGAACTCGACATGGCGCACCCGCCCAATGTGAATCGGCAGCTCAAAAGATTTGAAGCGCTGGGTCTGGTCGGCCCAACGCAGCTCCACTTCGCGGCCCAGCACATCTGACTCGCCTGGAACCAATACCGCATTCGTCTGACCCTGCATGGTCAGGAAGTCCGACGCATCGTCTTCACGCCACTCGATCTGATACACAGTGCAAGGCTCGGCGCGGCCCCGTATGGGGATGGACCCCAATATCCGGAAGGTGACGCCCTGGGCCTCGTTGACACGCTGCAAGGAGGCCGTGTCGGCCCAAATCTGGCTCGGGCCACATAGGTCACACAGGCGTGCTGCCACATTCACGGCGTCACCATAGCAATCACTGTCGACCATTTCCACATCGCCGCTGGCAAGGCCAATGCGAATCGGCATGGCCGTCCCCGTCGGGGCCCTTAGCATGTGTTTGAAATGTTGACGCTGCAGGTCCACCACGGCCTTGACCGCACTTGCGCCATCTGGAAAAAGCGCCAGTACACCGTCGCCCAGCATCTTGATCACCCGGCCATTTGCCTGCTCACACTGCGCGGCTATCCAGGCTGTAATGCCGGTAATGGTTTCGGTCGCCAGCGCATTGCCCAGTGCCTCAAACACGGCTGTGCTGCCATGCAGATCCGTGAATACGACAGTTGCCGGAACGCCCATTGCCAAAAATCCCTATGCTTGTGGAATGCTGAAGTTTAGAGCATGGGTGCCGCAGTAGGCGTCTCGGCGCAGGGTTAGATGTGGCCCCATGCCATCAAGGCATCCCTGCCCTGCACCACCAGGTCCACCTTGGCGCCCACCGGCAACAGCACCTTGGTCTGCACATGACCATAGGGCAGGTTGCACAGCACGGGCGCCGCAATCTGGTTTTGCAGCCAGGCAAACACAGTCTTGAGCGTGAAGCCCTTGTCGTGCGGCGTCAGCTTGTAATCGGTAAATTGGCCCATCAGGATGGCCTTTTGCTTGGCCAAAATGCCCGCATGCAGCAACTGGCTCAGCATGCGCTCGACGCGGTACGGCGGCTCGGCCACATCTTCCAGGAACAGGATGCCACCCTTGATATTCGGAAGATAGGGGGTTCCGATCAGCGAGACCAGCACGGACAGATTGCCGCCCCACAGTGTGGCGTTGCCTAGTTGCAGTTCCTGGGCAGGCTCTTGCGGTGACAGGCCACGCACCGCGGGCAAGCGCCACCCTGCCCCCTCGCCCTGTCCCAGCAGCAGGTCATTGAAGCAGTCTTCCATGATGTCGTCGGGCAAGGGCTCGGCGCCAAAGCCTTCGCACAGGGCCGGACCGGCCCAGGAAATACTGCCGGTTTTGGCCAGCAGGGCGAGCTGAAAGGCGGTGAAGTCGCTGATGCCGACAAACTCGGTCCCGCCCTCGATCGCCTTGGCCACTGCCGCATAGTCGATGCGTTCCAAAATGCGCGTGATGCCGTAGCCACCACGCGAGATCAGCGCCACATCGGCGCCGCTGGCTGCCGCACGCGCGATGCCGGCAAGTCGGGTGTCATCGTCTCCGGCAAAGCGCATCTGGCTGCTCAGGGCATCGGTATCCACCTCCACCGCATGGCCCAGTGCCTGAAGGCGCTTGACGCCCCGGCGAAACGCCGCCTTGTCGCGCACGGCACCCGATGGGGAGTAGATGTAAATATGTTTGGTCATGGCTTCATTTTCGCTGAATGCCAGATGCCGGCGGCAAAGGCGCGTTCACCGGCACGGTGGCCGGCATCGGGGTAAGGGGCATCAAGCGCCGCGAACTTTTCCGCCGGGTCTTGCTCCATGGGGAGCGCAGTCTGTCCCTGCAAGCGCTGGATGCGATGGGGGGCGCCCGCCAGCAGGAGCTGCGCCACCGGATGGGCCGGATCGGCAATCAGCGTCACTTTTTTGCACATCCAGCATCTCCAGCATCTCCAGCAGGTAGCGGGCGTGAAAGGCGGGGGAATGGATGGCTTCGCGCTTGGGTTTATCGCTCTTGCCAAAGCCGATCAGGTCTGGCACCAGTAAACGCTTGCCCTGCTGCGCCGAGGCAGAAATCAGATAGCGAAAATGGTAGCTCCAGCCGGGCACCGGGTGCAGGCACAACAGCACATCGGCAGCATCCACCGGGCCTTCGTCCAGGTAATGCAGCCGAAGTCCGGCCAGCCCGGGTAAATCAGCGACATAGTGCGGCTGCCAGTCGTATCCCGGAAGATCCGCAAAGCACCGCGCTGGCGTGCGCAGCGCGTCCTCCCGCAAGGGCTGGGCGGCCTGGCGTTGCTGGCTGCGCCTATCCTGGAAAAACCGGCTCAATGCCTGCGCCGACTGCTCGGCCAACAGGCCGCTTTGCACCTGGGTCTGGTGATTGAGTTGCGGCAGTGCAAAAAGGTCCAGCACCGAACCGGCGCAACCCGTTTTCGGGTCTGACGCAGCAAAGACGACCCGTTGAATGCGGCTGTGAAGAATGGCGCCGCAACACATGGCGCAGGGCTCCAGCGTGACATACAGGGTGCAATCGTCCAGCCGGTAATTGCCCAAGGCCTGGGCCGCAGCGCGCAGGGCCAGCATTTCCGCATGGGCGCTGGGGTCGCAGGACTCGATGGGGCTGTTGCGCCCGGTGCCAAGCACCACGCCATCCCTGACCAGCACCGCGCCTACCGGAACCTCGCCTGCCGCAGCGGCCTCTGCCGCGAGCTGCAGGGCCATCTGCATGAAAGCGACGTCCTGCTGGTCGGCGGATTCAGGCAACTGCGGCATCCGTGGGGCCTGGAGATTGCACCAACTCAGAGATCAATGAGCAGAATAAATCCAATGAAATCAATTGGTCGGCACTGGTTGTGTAATTGAATGCCATGACAGTACCGTGTTCAGTTTTTGCGAAATTTTTTTGCTAAGGATTGTTTCTGATGGTATCACGGCACCGCAGAAAATAACAGAAGTGTTGCATTTCCCTTGACGAACGCAACACTTCTGTTAGGCTCCATATATGAACTCCAAGCAGATGAAGAAATGGCTAGAGCAACAGGGCGCGACCTTCCAGCCCGGCAAAGGCTCGCACCTGAAGGTGTTTCTGAACGGCAAGCAGTCTTCCCTCCCTATGCACGGCACCACCGAGCTTGGTAAGGGTCTGGAAGCCGCAATCAAACGACAGCTTGGTTTGTAAAGTAAAGGAAAAACTGATGTTCAACTACCCCGTGACCTTAACCCCCGATGACGGCACCGTGCTGGTCACGTTTGCCGACGTGCCAGAAGCCATCACCTTCGGTGCCGATGACGAGGAAGCCCTACTGAACGCAATCGACGCGCTTGAAACCGGTTTGTCGTTTTATGTGGATGCTCGCAAACCGCTACCAGTCGCCAGTCAGTCTGCAGTTGGACAAAAAACCGTGCGGCCATCGGCGCTGGAATGCGCCAAGTTGGGCGTCTACCAGGCTATGACCGATCAGGGGATCAAGAAGGCGGAACTTGCCCGCCGCTTGGGGTGGCATATGCCGCAAGTTGACCGGTTGTTCGACCTGCGTCACGCCTCAAAGCTTGACCAGATCGAGGCCGCAGCCAACGTGCTCGGCAAACACGTTTACGTGCAGATTGCCTGACGCAAATACGGTGATGCAGCGTTACGGGTGACCAAAAATTCAAAGCCCAGCAAAGTCAATGACTTGGCTGGGCCTGTGAAACGTTTGTGTAAGTTAAAATCCTATACAAATCAACAACTTACGTAAGAGTTTCTACTCCCACTCAATAGTCGCTGGCGGCTTGCTGCTCACGTCATAGGTGACGCGGTTGATGCCTCGGACCTCGTTGATGATGCGGCTGGACACTTTTTTCAGCAGCGCGTAGGGCAGCTCGGCCCAGTCGGCGGTCATGAAGTCGCTGGTCTGCACCGCGCGCAAGGCCACCACAAAATCGTAGGTGCGGCCATCGCCCATCACGCCCACGCTCTTCACCGGCAGGAATACGGTAAAGGCCTGGCTGGTGAGGTCGTACCAGCTCTTGCCACTCTCTTCGTCGATGAAGTTGCGCAGCTCTTCGATGAAAATGGCATCCGCCTTGCGCAGCAGGTCAGCGTATTCCTTTTTCACTTCGCCCAGAATCCGCACGCCCAGACCGGGGCCGGGGAACGGGTGGCGATAGACCATGTGGAAGGGCAGGCCCAGCGCCACACCCAGTTCGCGCACCTCATCCTTGAACAGTTCGCGCAGCGGCTCCAGCAGCTTCAGACCGAGCTGCTCTGGCAGGCCGCCCACGTTATGGTGGCTCTTGATGGTGACGGCCTTCTTACCCTTGCCGCCGCCGGACTCGATCACGTCCGGGTAGATCGTGCCCTGGGCCAGCCATTCCACATGGCGCGACTGGTCACTGCGCAGCTTGGCCGCCTCGGCCTTGAAGACTTCGACAAATTCGCGGCCGATGATCTTGCGCTTGGCTTCGGGCTCGGATACACCGGCCAGATGCCCCAGGAACTGTTCTTCGGCATCGACACGGACCACCTTGGCGTGCAACTTGCCGACAAACATGTCCATCACCATGTCGCCTTCGTTCAGGCGCAACAGGCCATGGTCGACAAACACGCAGGTCAGCTGGTCGCCAATGGCGCGGTGAATCAGGGCG
>TBL_comb47_HYPODRAFT_10002018_pt1 | contig 25568 bp, 11 predicted proteins | sample TroBogypolimnion_40_FD_10682 | JGI IMG/M metagenome (IMG submission 10682)
ATCATCCATCCAAGTCCGTTAAACGATTGTGAAAGATTAATTCGCTGTGCCGCACTGTGTTTTGGCCCAAGAACAGTTGTATATGGATTTGCAGCTGTTTCAAGAAAAGTAAGCCCGCAGGCAATAATAAATAAACAGAGGAGTGTAAATTGAAACGTCTGAACGTAGGTTGCCGGGAAAAATAGGAATGCGCCAAACGCATAGAGCAAAAGACCGGAAATAATACCTTTTCGGTAACCAAATCTTTTCATAAACAGTCCGGCAGGAATTCCCATCAGAAAGTATCCTCCGTAAAGCGCTGCCTGAATCCACCCTGATGCTGCCTTTGTGATTCCGAGTATGTCCTGGAAATGTTTGTTCAGCACATCGAGCAAACTATGTGCAAAGCCCCAGAGAAAAAAGAGGCTGGTAACCAAAATAAAAGGAATAAGATACGATGTACCATCCTCACTTTTAATGAGCGAAACTGATTTTTTTTCCATTTGACCAGATGTTTTTTAAAGTATGGGTGTAACCCCTTTCTTGAGAATGATGTTTCCATATTTAGCTGTTTCTCCGGTCATGACGACGGCAAAAGCACTTTTTGCCCTTTCGTAGAATGCAAATCGTTCAACCCTTTCGATGGGCGCAGCATTGGGATTTGTCTGATGGATGCTTTTGAGATAACCCTCTTCGACAATCGGGTCGAGGGTATCGCCAGGAACAGCAGCCATCATCGCAAGTGGTTGGGGAACATAGGCATCCAATTCAAATAATGGAAGGATAGCAGCAAGCAGGGCGGCTATTTTAAGCCCATCGGCACGTAAAACACGTGAGTTAAAAGTTTCGCCCGGGAAATGGGCATCGGCAAGAACAATTTCGTCGCCATGGCCCATTCTTGCCAATACGGCAAGCAATTCGGGACTGATCAGGGGGGAGATTCCTTTTAGCATAGTTGTAACGAGTTTGGGATAAAGTACAAATGTTTTATTCTTGTTTTTTTTCATGCCAAATATAAGAATACCATTTGCAAAAAACAGAGAATCCTCTGCCAAATTTTATGTAAGGTTCAAACAAGAAGAAACGTTAAAATGATACTTTTGTGAAGATATTTGAAAAAGATGAAACGAGCCACGGGAGCTAAGCTCACAAAGAAGCATGATTTCTTCATGGCGAGTTCCATGTAGCCATTAAAAAACAATTATAATCACATGAAACGAAAAATAAGTTTGTCAGTTCTGCTTTGCAGCTTCATGTTTTGCTTTGCATTTTCACAGGATCGGGCATCGGCCCTGAAACAATGGCATGACAATAAATTCTCGATGTTTATCCATTTTGGGGTTTATTCCGAACTTGGCGGAGTATGGAACGGGCAACCTGTCAAAAATGGTTATAGTGAACAAATACAGGCCCATGCAGGAATCTATTCGGATGTTTACGAAGAGGTGCCAACCCATTTCAACCCCACCAAATGGAATGCCGATTCAATTGCTGCCCTGGCGAAAAATGCCGGTATGCGGTCGATCGTGATCACTTCAAAACATCACGATGGGTTCTGTATGTACAAAACTGCGACAACCCGTTTCAACATTGTGGATGCCACTCCGTTTAAACGTGATGTAATCAAGGAGCTGTCAGAAGCCTGCAAAAAGGCTGGACTTAACTTTGGGCTGTATTACTCCCTGATTGATTACAGATTGCACCCATGGACCACCCACAATGCCAATCCGATAACCGCCGACCACCATGAATACAACAAGAAGCAAATCACAGAATTGCTGACCAACTATGGCCCCATCTCTGAAATGTGGTTCGACATGGGCTCCCTTACCTCCAAGCAGAGCCATGAAGTTTATGACCTTGTCCACCAGTTGCAACCCAATTGTATGGTCAGCGGGCGACTGGGGAACAATGCCTATGACTTTTGTGTAATGGGGGACAACGAATACCCTGATTATAAAGTAGATGCAGCATGGCAGACACCTGCCTCGATGTTCGATGAAACCTGGGGATACCGTTCCTGGCAAAAAAGGGAAAACGCACCTGCCAAGATGGATGAGAAGTTGTTGAGTTTGTTAAAAGTGGTGAGCCGTGGAGGGAATTACTTGCTGAACATAGGCCCAAAGGGGGATGGAACAGTGGTTCCCTATGAAGCAGAGGTTTTGAATGGAATGGGACAATGGCTTCACAAACATAGCGAGGCCATTTACGGCACGAATGGCAATCCGTTTCCTGAATCCTTCCCATGGGGGGAGGTGACGACCAAAGATAATCGTCTTTACCTTATCCTTTCAGGGAACCCGACCAATACGATTGTTTTGCCTGGAATTTCAGGGAAACTGAAAAAAGCAGGTTTGATGGAGGATCAAAAATCCGTTTTTAAAACAAAATCCGAAAAAGGCAACCTTATCATCCGTGTATCAGAAGGGATGTTTCAAAGCCATAATATACAGGTAATTGCAGTTGAATTTGATGGAAAGTATCAGCTAAAACCGGAACATTTGCTCACAGGCAAAACGGTGACCCTCGGTTTTCAGGATGCGATCAAACATTACAGTTATTCCTGCATCGATTATTACACGAACCATAGAAGTGTGGTGAAGGAGTCGTGGAATTTCAGTAAGAATCAAAAGAATGCTGTTCCCGTGATCTATTTTACGGATGAAGAAAAAGGCAAAGAAATCGAAATCCAATGGAATGGTAAATCAGAAGTCGTCAAACTTGACGGGGGTGAAAAGGTGGCACTTAATGAAAAATCGGGGAAATGCACATGGGGCAACCGCTATTCATTTACTCCTTATCGGTCTGATTTTGAAGGCTCGCCAGGTGCTATCACATCAATGCTGGATCCCAATTCCGGTTGGGGAAGAAACAAGGAAAGAAAATGGAACCCGATAACCGACTGGAAAAATGGCGCAATCGTTTCATTAGAATCAAAACCTATGGAATCATTGTTCGTCCTACAGGAGATCAACGCTGATCAAGATCAAAATCAACTCATTGAATTGCAAAGTGGTAGTGGTGTAATGGTTTGGCTGAACGGTGAAAATCTTGTGAAGCACAACAATCCGGAAGGCAGCACTTTGAACAAGGAAATCGTACTTTTACCATTGAAGCCGGGGAAAAACCAATTGCTGGTCAAATTTTATAACCGTTTTGATTATCATGTCAGTTATGGTATTGACAATTCAATTCCCCAAACTATTTATCGACAAAAGCTGTCAACGCATGACTTTAACGGAGTTAACAACTGTGAATTAAAGTTGTACAAACCGGAGAGCGAACACCAACCGATCAGGATGAATAATGTTAGAATCGTTCTTTAAGATTATAAAATACTCATTTATTGGCTTTTACTAAATTAAGTAGAAATCCATTTTCCCCAATTGGGGTTGGTGGATTTCTACTGACATACTAAATACGATCATATAAATACCACTTCCTTGGTCTCCCTTTTTCTAAGGGGAGAGCTTCTGAAGTTAGATAGGGTTTCTTATATGATGAAATTAATCCTATTCTGCTGGTTTCCCTTCTCCGGCCTTCGTTTTCCGTTCCCCAAGTTACCTTCCCCATGCTCCAAGGTACATGTCCCAAGCTCCATGCCGTATGCCCCCTGCCCTTAACCCATGTCCACCGCCACAATTTCATGGTCCGAAACCTGCGGTACATCCAGAACTACTTTTCCATCCCTGACTTCAAATTTTGGGTTTTCTCCTTTAACAAGCAATTTCACGCCTTTAACTTTATTTCCTGCAGGGACTTGAATGGAAACCTTCAAATCGACCGGGATCAACTCGCGGAATGGACCCTTCATCATCATTGGATTGGTCAGGTTCACCAAATGGACCGTCATTGAATTCTGTTGCCGCCAGACTGTAATATCAACCACCCCTGGACCTTCAACTGTAACGATCTGATTTTCATTGAGTGCCCATAAGATCGTATTTCTCAATAGTTTCCCATGATCGACNGACATGATCTGCCANAAAGTCCGGTCNATATCNCCCGGNAAANAAGCNANGCGNCCCTTNCCNANTTCGCGCAGGTAAAGNCCCCGGATATTGGTTTCGGGAACCCGTGGATAAACATCCTCCATCGGCAGATCAGGATAGGTTGGGATCAAGGTTACTGGCAACGGGAAATCTGTTTTTGGCACCACCTTAACCTGATAGATGGTATTGATGATCCGGTAAGCATCTTCAAGTCCCTGTATTACAGGATGAAAATGTTTGGTCGCAGGATCGTTTTTTAATCGTAGGTAACTGTTTTGCATGGGACCTTCGACTTTTTGATCATAGGAAATCCCAAACAAATCATTCAAACCAAAATCGTTTCGCTGTTTTCCACTTTCATCATATAGTGATGTCTCATAGCTGGCTACGATACTTCTGCCACTTTGGACAAACTCACGGAGCTGGTCACATTGTTGATCAGAAAGGGTGGAAATATTGGGAAGTACCAGTAGTTTAAAAGGTTTCAGATGTTCTGCATCGAGCAGGCTTGAATTGACCATTTCAAAAGGAATACGGTTCTCTATCAACATGTGGTACATCCCTAGCGAATGATCCCCACTTTTTTGTTGCCAGCCTTTACTACCGTAGTTTGGGTCCTTTTCCGAAAATACCAAACCAACACGGGCCATCGGGGCAGTGTTTCGCAGATAGCTTTCGTTTTTGTAAAGCACTTCATAAATTTTAGCAACTGTTTCAAGCCACCTTTTATCGTAGAGTACACCTGAAAACTTGGTAAACCAGAGCCTCATTCCATTTGCGACACATTCTGCAACCCAAACCCTGATCTCCGCCTCGCTCTGCACCGAATCTTTCCAACGATAGGTCTCCTCCACACCAACACTGAAAATTCCTCCCAATGGTTTCATCCCAATGGATGCCCTCAACTCTTTGGCCACTTTGCCATTCGACCACGGTGGAATCACGCCGCTCCTTGCCTGGTGATCAGTAAAGACGATATCAGAGAGTTTTCCTGTGATCACCTTATCGGGAAAACCATTCGGGATAAAACGTGAAGTGGGTTTTTGTTTTCGGATCACGCCATCCCATAATACCCATAATTCTTTAAGCCTGAATGTATTCCATTCATTCCATTTCTGTAAGGCAGGATCGAACTTATCGGAGCTATGGGGCAGATCAAGTCCGGAAAAGATTTTGAAGTTTTGTTTGCAATGGTCGCAATAACAAACCCCATGTCCCGCCCATCGGTTCGAAAAGATGCCATCCGGTTCGTACCGTTCCATGATCTCCTGGTGTACAAGGGTCATGAACTCAAAATTGTAAGTGCCTAAGGCACAGGTCACCCATAAATCGGGATTGGCCCAGTGCCGCCGTTTTTCGCCATTGGCAGTCACGGCGATCCAGTCGGGGTGTGCATCATAAACATTCTGTCTGACGGCATGAGGATCAGTACGCGCCATCACCGACATGTTCATCTTTCGGCAACCTTTCACTAGATAACCAAATGGGTCAGAACTCCCCAACCAATCACTTCGATGGTGCAAAGGAACATCCGTCGGATAATAGGCCACAATTCCACCGGCACTCAGACAGGCTGCATCGGCATGGATCCTTTTAAAATAGCTTAGCCAGAAATCGGGATCGAAACTGCCAGGGTCATTTTCTACCAATGTGAGCTGTGCCCAACGCATCGGACGGTCGTACCATGTATCGTTCTGAAGAACACCATAGCTGGCTATCGCACCGTTTCCAACCAGACCCAATGAACCTCCCAAGGCTGTCGTTTTGATAAAACTACGTCGCTTCATCAGCAGAATATAAATAGTACAAAAACATTATCGTTGTGGGATCCAGACCTTCATTTCATTGATTCCCCTGTTGTTCCAGAGGAAATAGGGTATTGCCTTAAATGTCTGTGGTGATTTTTCACCCGAAAGGAATGCCTCGCCTGTAATGGTTAACAATCCCTTTAAGATTCCGATGTCAAAATTGACTTTCAGGTTCGGGTTTTCAGATAAAACAAAGTTGCCCATCTCTTTTCCGTTATCGGTGCCTTCAATGCAATATACAAATGGTCCCCGTTCGATTGCTATTTTCCCGGCATCTTCGGTAACTTTGGGATTGGCCTTTACAACATGAATTTCCATTGGAATCGCAAATTTCACCATATCGCCCTTTTTCCATTCCCTGTCAGCTATGGCATATCCCTTTTCTTCCTTATATATAAAAGGTTCATTGTTGACCATCATGACCGGTTTGAACTTTTCGGGAACTGTATAGCTATACAAATCACCTGGAACCGGGTGGTTATTGGCCCATCCGGGAATTCGCAAACGCAATGTAAAACGTCCAGGTTTTTCAGGGGCAATATAAATCAGGACCCTGCCATCCCAGGGATAGATGGTCGTTTGAGAAATATCGACCGAGAGTTTTTTATTCAGCTGAATCGTTGTTGAACTCTGTGCATACAGATTGACATAGATGCTGTTCTGGTCTTTTGCATAGATATAACCGGGAACAGAAGGGAGGAACCTGCATAAATTTGTGGGACAACAGGAACAATCGAACCAGGGTTGACGATCCAATTTTCCGCCACTGTTAAACAAAAACTTTCCATCACATTCCAATGGGTTTGCATAGAAAAAGGATTTCCCGTCCAACGAAACGCCCGATATCACGCCATTGTAAAGGCTTCTCTCGAGCACATCGATGTATTTCGAATCACCGTGAAGCAAAAACATCCGGTAATTCCAGTAAACATTGGCAATTGCAGCACAGGTTTCATTGTAGGCAGTCACATTGGGCAATTCATAATTGTCACCAAAAGCTTCCCCCTGATGACGTGATCCAATTCCACCCGTCAGGTAAAGTTTCTTTGAAACAATATTGTCCCAGATCTTATCTACTGCCCTAATATAAGCCGAATCCTGATAAAGCGCTGCAATATCGGTCATTCCTGAATACATATAGCCTGCACGGACTGCATGTCCTACCGCTTCCTCCTGTTTCACAACGGGTTGATGGTCCTGATTATAGGGCCCCCAGATTTTACGTTTTGTACTGTCGCCCCTGTAATCGAGAAAGTGGCGTGCCAGTTTTAAATATTCCTCTTTCCCGGTTACCTGGTAAAGTTTGATCAAACCAGTCTCGACAATCTGGTGTCCAGGAACCTGTGGGTTCTTACCTTCCCCGAAAACACGAACCAGGAGATCGGCATTTTTTGTTGCAATATCGAGGAAACTCCTTTTGCCTGTAGCACGGAAATGGGCAACTGCTGCTTCGAAAAGATGACCGCTGTTGTAGAGTTCATGACTGCAATTCAGGTTTTTCCACCTTCCCCCGGGCGGACACCATGAAGCTGGTGCAGAGGTGGAATCAATTGTTTTATAGGTCGTCAAATATCCATCTTTCTCCTGACCGGTTTTGATGATGCTGATCACCGAATCAAGGTAGGCATCCAGTTTCAGATCGGGGGTTGTGGTCAGGGAATAGGAAGCACCTTCAATGGTTTTGTAAACATCGGTATCATCGAAGGGATTTTTCCCTTTGAACGTCCCTTTCATCTTGCCACCAGCGATCAGGAAATTGTCCAGACGTCCCATCTCTTTACATTTGGAAAATGCAGCAGGGATTGTTACAGTCCGATTGGTTTCAATTTTTGTTGACCAGAATTGGTCGTCAATTTTCACATTGTTAAAGGGGATGCCCTGAATTTTGTAATCGGTTTTTGGGGATTCGGAATTGCAGGCAATCAGCAATCCCAGTAAAAGGAAAGATGTAGTAAGCTGTAACTTCATGTTAATTAGCATATTAGAATATTAAATTAATCAAAATAATTTAGTTGGCCAAACGAAGGATTCGTTGAAAAAAGATGCACGATTTGTCACACCGGAAAGTCATTTAATCTTGCTTTTTGAGAATATCCGGATGACCGTGAAAGAATTGGCCGGCAATTCATTCTTAAAAATCTGACTGGCAATCATCTTTTCTGAAACTTGTGGTTTCGATGTGAGTTCATCAGGGTCACCAGTTAGTACCGTTTTGATGACTTTTGAACCAACCGGTTTTATTCCATCGAGCTTAAATGTAATGTTCACAGATGTGCCTAGATTATTGATCAACTTGATGATCACATCCCCACTTTTGCTGTCCTTGACAACAGAAACCGGAACCTGATTGGATGGCGTTTTCGGGCCATCTGTGAAGGTCAGACTGCTTTGCAATGATTCATCACCCGAATTTTCGCCGTAAAGCTGCTGCACGAAATAATTGACGGAAGGTTTTACAGTTGTATTGTTGAAATAGATCATATCAGGGGTCCATTGGGTATTTCCCTCTTTGGAAAGCAGCGGAGCATAGGATGCCATTTTAACGATATCCCCATTGCGTTCAAGAGAGGTCATGCAGGCTGCTTCAGCAAGGGCTGAACGTAAGGTATTTCGCCGTTTCACATCATGGGCCGCAAACTCGCCGACATAAACACCTGAGGTTTTACGATGATAGGTGTCATAGCGGTTCAGGTTGTCGAAAAACCATTTTGGATCTTTATAATAATGTTCATCAACCACTTGCACCTTATTTTCATTGGCGAATTTCCACCCCAGGTCAAAATCTTCACCATCCGGAGCAGGACCTACAGTTCCTACAATCGTGATTTCCGGATGTTTTACTCTTACTACATCCGCAATCATCTTATACCTTTCCCTGAATTCGGTCGTCTGTTTGTCCTCGTTCCCGATTCCCACATATTCAAGGTTAAACGGTTGGGGATGCCCTGCCGCTGCCCTTTTGGCACCCCATGTGGAGGTGACCGGGCCATTCGCAAATTCAATCAGATCCAGAACTTCCTGGATGTAATCTTTCATTTCGTCCATGGGTAATCCGCGTTGCCCTGTACCACCGATGCTCCAGGTTCCTCCAGAATTCTGGCAGCTCACGGCAGCAGGTAGTACAGGAAGTGGTTTGGCACCAATATCTTCGCAATATTGGAAAAATTCAAAATAGCCAAGGCCAACCGATTGATGGTAATTCCAGATATTTTTCTGCTCCATTCGTTGTTCAACGGGGCCGACTGTATTTTTCCAGCGGTACATATTTCCCAGACCATCGCCATGCACGAGGCAACCACCGGGAAACCGGATAAATTTGGGATGAAGGTCCGAAATGGTCTGCGCCAGATCTTCCCTGAGGCCATTCGATCGGTTCTTAAAGGTTTTGTCAGGAAATAAGGAAACAACATCGATTGCAAATTTACCTTTCCCCTTTGCCAAAACCGCAAGGCTGCAACTGTCGTTGCTTTGGTTCGCATTGATTGATAACGTGTATTTTTTCCATTCCTTTGAATCTGATGTGAATTCACCTTCCCCGCAAACCTCGCCCTTTTTATTGAGCAACCTGATCTGGAAAGGAATTGCCTTGTCTGAAATCTGACGGACAAAGGTTGAGAAATTGTATTTTTCGCCCTTTTTGATCACAATCCCATCATAACCTGAATTGGTCAGACCGACACCCTGCTGACCTTCATCTTCTACATTCACAACAATATAATGCGGATTATTCGGATGGATTGGCTGATTGGTTTCTACGGATATGGCCCCATAACCAAATCCTTTTGTTGTGTATTGCCATGCTGTTAAAGGGTTCCAACCTGACCGGTCGGCAGGTGAATACTCAAACGAACGGTTTTGGACCAATTCGGCATACAAACCGCCATCGGCTGCATAGTTGATGTCTTCAAAAAATATCCCGAAAAGGTGGTCGCTGATTTTCTTACTCCTATTTGCATGAATGGTCAACTCCGCATTGACAGGTTTTTCTTGGGACAACGGAGATATTCCTTCCAGGGTAGGCTTAACCTGAACAATGCGCTCTCCATCGAATGTCATTTTATCGATACATACCTCACGATGAAATCCGGCAGATGGTCCCATTTTGATCCCGTCAGGTACATTAAACCGGTGATAGACGAGGTACCATACATCTTTCCCAGGAATCTGAAGTACCGAATTGTGTCCCGTTGCATAGATGCCCTTTTCGGCATCCTGCTTTATAACGATGTTATTGTCAGGAATTTCCAGCTTCCCAAGCGGTGACCGGGCCGTGGCATACCGGACTTTATAATTCGGACTACGCGTATCGTCCTCGGACCAAGTAAAGTAGTATGTCCCTTTTCTCGCAAACACATAAATCCCCTCACGGAAAGTGGCATCCGGAGTCAGAATTTTAACTGTTTCAGGCTTAATCGAAACCATATCCTCATTGAGTTCTGCACCAGCCATATAACCATTGCCCCAATAGAGATAACTTTTGCCGGTATCAGGATCGGTAAAGACATCAGGATCAATTTGCTGACCGTTTGTAACTCCATTTGGGTGGTGGTCGATCAACGGTTTTCCACTGTCGGTAAAAGGTCCGGTTGGATTATCTGCAACTGCCACCCCGATTTTTTGTGCGGCACAGAAATAATAGAAATATTTATAGGTCCCATTGATCTTTTTTTCGATAATGCATGGTGCCCAGGCATTCCGGTTCGCCCACGTGACATCCTTTTTCAGGTCGAGAATGACCCCTTCGTCTTTCCAGTCAACCAGATTGTCGGAGGAGAAAACTTTGAAGAAGTCGCCCGACCAGTTGTCAAACCCATCGCTGGTAGGATAGAGGTAATATTTCCCGGTTTTTTGTGAATAGAGAATTTCAGGATCGGCATAAAACCCTTTTAAAACGGGGTTATGGTTTGTTGAGGGTACTTGTGCAACAATTGTAAAAACAACGATAAGGTTAATTAACAGGGAGAACATTTTTTTTTTCATTCCTTTGGTAAATTTTGATTGCCCAAAGTTAATTTTTTTTTGAAAAAGGAGCCGAAGTTTAGATTTTGCCTTCGTATTCAGGGTGACAGTATTTCAGATTATCAGGGTTTATTTCTGGCTTTTGAACAAGCTTTGGAATACTCAAAAATCAATTTCCCTTCAAAGGTAAGGAAGTGAGTTGGGTCCGTTCTTTATTGTTTTTCAAGCCCAAATCCTTATCTTTGTGTTTGATTTTTAGTAAAATAAATAGATGACTATGTATCAGCCAATTACAACAAGCAATTACACGTTCGAAGATACAATCCGGGGTAATTATTTATACGTTGATAAAACTGATTTTTTCCATCAATTAATAAATGAAGAAAAGGGATTCTATTTTCTTTCGCGTCCCCGCCGGTTTGGAAAATCTTTATCGGTATCCATTCTTAAAAATATCTTTAAAGGTAACAAAGAGCTATTTAAAGGGCTGAAAATATATGATCTGTCATATGATTGGAAGCCTTATCCTGTAATTAACATGAATATTTCGCAGGCCCCTTGCGAGTCGGCTGAGATTCTTAACGAAGGTCTGTGTAATTTGCTCAATAAATCGGCTGAAGAAAATGGATTACAGCTTTCAGAACAAAAACACTCAGGATTGCTTTTTGGGGAATTACTGGATAAGGCATCGAAACTTGGCAAAGTTGTCATCCTGATCGACGAATACGACAAACCATTGGTCGAAAATATATATTCCCCTTATATTGAAGAAATCCGTCAGGTGCTGGAAAACTTCTATATCAACATCAAAGCATCGGACGAACACCTCCGGTTTGTTTTTATGACCGGCGTGACCAAATTCTCTAAAGTGTCTGTTTTCTCGAAACTGAACAATCTGCGAGATATAACAATAAATGAGGCATTTGCAACAATGTACGGCTATACGCAGGAAGAGGTGGATCACTACTTTGGCATGCGGCTAGATCAATTGGCAGATAAGAATAAAGTTGACAGGACAGAATACCGCGAAAAAATTAAAAATTGGTACAACGGATTCCGTTTCCACGAGGAGTCCCTTACGGTTTATAATCCTGTGTCATTGGGAATGTTTATTAACGAAGGCGGTAAGTTTATAAATTTTTGGTTTTCAACGGGCAGTCCTTCATTTATCTTCAAGGTTTTAAAGCGGCAGAATGTCAATTTTTTGGATACGATATTTCAACCAGTTGATGGATTGACACTTGATTCTTTTGATGTGACCAATATGCTCGCAGCCCCGCTTTTGTTGCAAACGGGTTATCTGACCATTGATAGGGCGATTCAGCAAATGTATGGTTTGGGCTATTACCTTCGTTTCCCAAATTTGGAAATCGAAACAGCCTTTGAAAAACATTTGATAAGCTCACTTTCCGAGCGGGATTTGGGTGTGGTCACCTCCGAGATCATGAGGTTGAACATTGCTTTGCAAAGTGGCGATACCAATACCATGCAGGCCCTCCTGAAAAGCCATATCGCCGCCATCCCTTATGCCCACCGCAGCCATATGGAGGAAAACTACCAGAACATATTCTATTCCCTTTTCAGGTTGTTGGGGGCCGAAATCCATAACGAAGTCCACCTGAACAATGGTAGGATCGACACTGTAATTGTGAACCGCAACCATATCTATATTTTCGAATTTCAGATGGACCAACCGGCCAAAGTTGCCATTGCCCAGATCAAAGATAAAGGCTATGCAACACCTTATTTATCAGATGGAAAACCCATTACGCTGATCGGCATTAATTTCTCGAAAAAGAAAAGGAATATTGTGGATTGGGTTGAGGAGGCTGTCTGACTTGTATAAGAGGCTGTATCATTGTGTGTTACTTTTTTTATATTCCAATTCCCAATGATCTGCTTATCTTAAGAATTCTATAATAAAAACAAAATGCCACATTCCTGTGACATTTTGAACTTACAAGAATAAAAACTACAAAACACAACAACATGCCGCTTGACCGACCGGTCAATAATTTTACTTTGAAACGAGTTTGTGTATTTCCCTTGAAGGGGCTAAAGCCTTTGACACTTTGCCGACATTTATCTCACCGGCAATTTTAAATGTTGCCATCTGTTTGATGGACAGTGAAGAAGCACCTATTTTCAGATTGTAATTTCCGGCTTCTGCGATCCATGAAGAGGTTGTTTCGTCAAACGATGCGAAATCTTTGGTTTCAATTGTGAAATTCAAAGTTTGCGATTCCCCCGGTTTCAGCAGTTTTGTTTTTGCATAGGCAGCCAGCGTTTCTTCAGGCTTTTTTAATTTTCCTGAAGGAGAGCCAACATAAACCTGTACAACTTCACGACCGGCAACTGAACCTGTGTTTTTCACATCAACTGAAACAGTCAATTTACCTTTGAAATCGCCGGTTCCGGTTTTCAGGTTTGCATATTCAAATCCGGTATATGATAAACCATAACCAAATTCATAAGCAACAGGAACTTTAAATGTATTATAGTAACGGTAACCTACATAGATATCGTCGTCATAGACAATCTCCCATGGTGTACGGTGCATGAAAGAAAATCCGGAAAGATCAGGTGCTTCATCCTTCTTCTCTGATTTTTCTGCTGATCCTGGAAAGCTCTTTGAAGTAGGAGCATCTGAGTAAGACAATGGGAAAGTGACAGCCAGTTTACCGGACGGATTCACTTTTCCACTCAAAACGTCCACGACTGAATTTCCACCCTCTTGTCCGGGCTGCCAGGCTAAAAGGATCGCATCGGGAATATTTCGCCAGCTAGCCGTCTCAACAACACCAGCAACATTCAGGATGACAATTACTTTTTTGCCTTTAGCATGGTAGGCCTCCGATACGTTCCTGATCATCTCCTTTTCCGTACCATTTAATTGAAAATCACCTTCAGTATTGGTGCGGTCGCTTCCTTCACCAGCATTACGGCCAATTGTAATTAAAGCCATATCCGATTTTTCTGCCATATTTTTTGCAAGATCTTGTTTAACAGACATTTCTCCAACCGGGTCTTTTCCACCAAGAAATGCAAGCGGATTCTTTGACGGACCTGCTTTAGTCCGGGCATCCTTCAAATAAGCATCATAAATATGGCTTAACTCATCAGCAACTGTATATCCACCATTTTTTAGACCATCGATCAGTGAAATCGTATAGGCTTCGTTTACATCGCCACTTCCCGTACCGCCTGAAATAAAATCGTAGGAGGTACATCCAAACGTTGCGATATTTTTAATTCCTGACTGAATCGGAAGTGCATTTTTCTTGTTCTCAAGCAAAACCATCCCATCAGTTGCTGCCTGGCGTGTAACCTGGGCATGAGCTTTCAAATCGGGTTGATTTGAATATAAATATTTGTTGTAACGAGGCGCTTTCATCATAATTGTCAGGATACGGGCAATGTTCCGGTCGAGAATCTTCTCATCCAATTTTCCTGCTTTTACTGCATTTACAAGCTCCTGAATATTTTTGGGTTGGCCAGGTTGAACCATGTCATTCCCAGCAATCATTTGGGCTACTACATTGCTGCCACCGCCCCAGTCGGTCATTACATATCCCTGAAATCCCCAGTCATTCCTTAATATCTTGGTCAACAAATCATTACTTTCAGAAGTGTAGGTGCCATTGATCTTGTTGTACGAGGACATTACAGTCCACGGCTTTGCCTCTTTTACAGTTATTTCGAAGCCTTTCAGGTAAATTTCACGCAATGCACGTTCGCTCACAATTGTATTTACCGTCATCCTGTTGGTTTCTGAATTATTGGCAGCAAAATGCTTAATTGAGGTACCGACACCATTCGATTGGATCCCTTTTACCATGGCTGCTGCCGTTTTTCCTGCAATCAAAGGATCTTCAGAATAATACTCGAAGTTCCTGCCGCAAAGTGGATCACGTTGGATATTCAGGGCAGGGCCAAGAATAATATCTGCCCCATATTCCTTTACTTCATTGCCAATGGCTTCACCAACCGCGTAAACCAAATCGGTATCCCAGCTTGAAGCCAGAACCGTACCAATCGGGAAAGCCGTACAATAGTAGGTTTTCTGGTCACCCTTGCGAAGTGGCTGAATCCGCAAACCGGCAGGTCCGTCACTTAATACCTGGGAGGCAATACCCAACTCCGGAAATTCGGTTGTAACCCCAGCTGCCCCAGGCAAATACTTCCTGATTTTATTGACCATCTCAACATATTGAGGATCTTTGGAATCTACGGTTCCTTTAAATCCGTCCGGCATTTTTTTCATGATCGAATCGGGAAGCTCAAAAAACATTCCAGTACCGATCACCAGTTGGGCTTTCTGATCAAGCGTCATCTTTGACAGAATTGCCTGAATCTTTTGGGCATCTGGTGTTTCTGAATCAACCGCTTTGGTTTGATAAGAAAATGATAGCACTGTAAACATCAACAAAACAAAGGCATAAAGCACTTTTGAACGAAGAATCTTAATATTCATATTTTATAGTTATTAAAAAAATTATTTCAAACAGAAACAATTTTATTCGTTTTTCACAAAATACCAGTTTCATGCGGAGTTTTAACCGACTGAGATAATCGCCTATTTCCCAAAAACAGGCAAAATCGTTATTTCCCTTTCATACAGTTGTGGCATAGCCCGGTAAGCATCAAAGACAGAACGGGCCGTACAACCAACTCCTGAAGTGGCATAATCGAGGTTCAATGTGGTCCCGTCCTGTTCCTTTAACTGGTAGGTGTACATGGCTTTGGTCAAATTCTCTGTAGAATAATTTGAAGCATTGAAATTGAAAAACTCATTCATTTTCACGTTCAAGCCAAGACCCTCTGAATCAGTTATTTTCATCCATCGATTATCGGTTCGTAAACCATAATCCTGAGGAATCAGATAAGGTTCGTACATCTCTTTTACCGAAGTTTTATAGACACCGATTTTGTATCCTGTCTTCCTGTCGGGATAATTTTCCTGAGGGCCGCGTCCATACCATTCGACCTGATCGAAATTCTTCCCAAGAGTCATTGTCAGACCAATTCTCGGCAGCCACAATGGCATGTTTCCCTGGGGAATAACCTTGTGGTTCAAACTGATCGCCCCATCGTTTGCAATAACATACGAATACAAATTTTCAAATCCGTTGCTTTGAATTCCATAAATGTACAGGTCTTTCTTTTCCTTTCTTTTACTACTTCCGGTCAGGCAGATTTCCCGGACGTCAATATATGCCTTTCCATTTATCTCCTTACATTCGACCGACATTGGGTAATAGGTCAGCGTATCCAATCCTGTCGAATAATATTCGGTAGCGACCTGGTTGCCAAAGCCTGTTTTCCAGTTGTTGGATTGGGCAGCCCTTGAGTTCCATTGGTCCTGCTCGTTGGCCAGGGGAGCACGCCAGACATTCAGTTTTATCGGAGATTTCAGCATCTCTTTTCCCTTGAGTTGAATGGATTTCAACATGCCACTTTTCCTGTCGAATGTATATTTGAAATCTGATCCTGTAACAACAATCTCATTTTCAGACTTTTTCAGGTTTAGATCCAGTTTTGGAACTGTTGGTGATACTTCAGCTTTTTGAAACCATGGCAATTCGAGCTGGTCCCACGAAACTTCATGACCTGCTTTTGCCCACAATTCATCTTTGATCAAAGTTGAACTCACGGTTATCCGGTATTCTTTACCAGGTTTAAAAACCGGCTTTTGATAAGGAATCTGAATGAGTTTCTTCGACTGGGCCGGCACCTGCAATTTCAGCTCACCTTCCTGAACCACTTCGCCATCGGCTTCAAGGAACCAGCGGGTCTTGTAATTGGAGGCATCCAGAAAATTATTCCGGTTCCATACCTCAACCCAACCTGTTTCTGCATCAATTAGTTTTACAGAAATGGGCTGGACCGATTTCTTCATTTGCCACATTTCCGGCTGAGGCCTTCTGTCGGGCCAGATGCTTCCGTAGGTCCTTGCCCCAATTCCATAACTGAAGTAAGTTCCCTGATCCGACTCTTTTTCAAAATCGAGCCACAAAGCTGCTTTTTTAGGATCAAAATTTCCAGGTAGGACGGCATCGTTAAAAATACCCACATTATCGAGCATCGCATCACAAATATAGACATGGGTTTCCTGCCCGTGTTCCTCGGCATTGCGGCCTATGTTCACAGGGAAAGGAAAATTGCTGATCTTACCTGAGGCACCAATCGATGCGGTGACTTTCCCGTCAATATAGACAGTCAACGCTTTACCATCGTAAACACCTGTCAATTTGTGCCAGTTATTCTCCCAGTTTGTAGGCAATCCGGTTCTTAGGATATACGGTTTATCCGTATAGATGTAAAAGTCGAGCGAGTCTTTTCCACGCTGTTGCAATCCAAATTGGTAATTTCCTTTGGTGATGAACGATCCGCAACTGCTGACCAGTTTACGTGGATAAACATCACACGTCAAAGTGAGTTGATTCCCTTTCAATTCAACATTGTTTTGGCGGTAAACTTCCACCCATTGATCATGACCGTTCAGGTCCAACGCATTTCCGGTCACCCCTTTAACCAGTTTTGCGTTCCCCATTAAATGGGCTGGTGTATTGTTTGGGGATGAATCGGTTAAGAGACGAGCCCTTTCCTTCAAACCGGGACTCACGAAATCCCAGATTGCACCACCCATTGTTCTTGGGTGGGAATAGATCACACGCCAGTAATCGTCGAGTCCACCGCCACCATTTCCTGCAACCGAAAGGTATTCGTCCATAAACGATGGACGGATATCTGAACTGTCGGGGATGGTGGCAACCTGCATTTCCAATTCCATCGGGGAGGGATAACGCGGCCCGATAATGTCTTCGGCAGGATGGGAATAAGCATTTCCACCGTACATCCAATAACGGGTCGGATCATATTTTCTTCCCTCTTTGACAACCTCGCTTATATTTGGTCCTTCGCCACTTTCATTTCCGGCACTCCAAAACAGGACACATGGATGGTTCCGGTCCCTTAAGACCATTTGACGGACACGCTCCTTGTACATTTCCCTGAACTCCGGCATAGTTGACACATATTCGGTGGCATGGGATTCATCGCCAGTTTCATCAATGATAAACAAACCATATTCATCGGCAAGTTCAAGGTATTTGTTAACCGGCGGATAATGGGAAGTCCGTACTGCATTGAAATTGAATTGCTTCAGTATTTCGAAATCTTTACGGATTGTCTCTTCGTTCATCGTATGGCCCAATTCGGGATGCTGCATGTGCGAATTCTGGGCATTGACTTTTATCGGAACGCCATTCAGGTAGAATGTCTCACCACGGATTTCGGTTTTTTTGAACCCGATCCTGGTTTCAGACCGATCCTTCACGCTGCCATCTGCCGCCAGCAATTGCATTTTCAGGGTGTATAGGTTTGGCGTTTCGGAGGTCCATTTCCTGGGATTTGGGATGTTTTTCTGTAACGAAAACCGGGTCTTTCCAGCCTTGTCAAGTGAAACCTTATCACTTGAAAATTCAGTCACCAATTTGTTGCTGGCATCGAAAAGTTGAGCTTTTATGGAACAAACTGATGCGGGCGATTCCTTGTATTTCTTCACATCCACTTTGATATCCAGATTTGCATCGGCATATTTTGCATCAAGGTCCGTAATGACCTGCCAATCGAAAAGCCTTTCGTTGGGAGCAGCGTACAACCAAACGTTGTCAAAAATTCCTGCAAGCCGCCAGTAATCCTGACTTTCAAGGTAATAGCCATCCGAGAATTTCAAAACAAATACAGCTACTGTATTCCTGCCGGGACGAAGATATTTGGAGACATTGTATTCAGATGGTTCCTGTGCCCCTTCGTTGAAACCGACTTCCTGACCGTTGACCCAGATAAATGATGCCGAAGCGACTTTTTCGAAACGAAGGAAAGTTTGATCGCCCTTGAAATTTGCAGGCAAATTGAAGGTCAACCGATATGCACCTGTTGGGTTATATTCCTTAGGAACAAAAGGTACGGAGACGCCAAAGGGGTTAAAATCTTTTTGAGGTTTGCCTCCATATCCCTGCATAGGCATATTTTTAGGGGGCAGAATATTAAAGGGAGCGTGAACATTGCGGAACATTTTGTCGCCAAATCCCATCATTTCCCAATTACCGGGTACATTGATTGATGACCATTTTGTGTCGTTGAATTTCTCAGAATAGAAATCCTTAGGAATACCATCAGGTGTATCGGAATAGAAAAACTTCCACTTTCCGTTCAGTGAAATGTTCTTTTCGGGAATATAATAAGCCCGGCCTTCCTCCTGGTTCAATTCAAAGACTGAGGTATTCTCAATATATTGGGAAAGGTTATTCAAAAACCCCGGTTTTTGCGCCGAAACAGAAAACCACAATACAAAAAGAAAGCACCCGGAAAAAATTAGCTTTTTCATGTTTCTAATTGATTAATAAAGAATTAAATGATTTTGGTGCTAATTTTGGAGAATAAGTTTTGTCATTTATTTTGATATTCACGACCTTTTCTGCTGGTCCCTGGTTAGCAACCACCACGACAATACTTTTGTCCGGATTCAAAAAAGCCAGTACATCTTTAAATTCACCACTCGTCTCCAGCTTTTTGGCTCCGGGCTGTACAAAATGGCTGACATGCTTCAAGAGGTAGTATTCGTTGGAATAACGATACGTTTTTGCTTCTGCATCCACCACAACCAATGAATTCTGGGCCCAGCCCCAACGACTGATTCCTCCTTTGAGCAATGAGGTATTCCAATATTCATAAACGGAAACGCCATTATTGAAATAATGCTTCATCAGGTCCCAGGAATGCAAAACCCCTTTCCAATCATTTTTACCATCACCACACTCCTGTTCCGACTGATAAAATTTAAGGTTTGGGTATCTTTTATTGATTCCAGGCAATGCATCTTTTCCGGCCCACTGAAATCCAACACCTTTCACGTATTTACCACTTTTGCGATCAGTAAGGATCGTGTCAACGAGGGCCTCTTTGGGTCGCTCCATTGTTCCAAATAAGATTTCGACCCCTTTTTGTTCCATTGTCGGTCCTAAGTATGAACCGATGAAATTTGCCAGTCCAGAGGCTGTCCAGCAACAACTTGGGAAAGTTTGGGCAGAATTGAATTCATTTTGAGGCATGACCGCAGAGATTATAATCCCTTCCTTTTTGTAGGCATCGATAAATTTTGAAAAATAGAGGGCATAAGCTTTCAGGTATTTTTCTTCCTGGACAAACATGTTGGTCCCTTCTTTTCCCTCCTTGTCGGCTGGCAGGTCATTTTGATATTTCTTTTCGATGGTTTGCTTGATTTTGGCAGAAGAACGGCTTGCATAATGTTTATTGGACTTCATCCACGAAGGGGGACTCCATGGCGATGCCCAAATCTCCAATCCGGGTAAATATTGTATTGCATTGTTAATGAATGGGATCAACGTTTTTTTGTCGTTGTCGATGGAAAATTTTGCCATGGCAAAATCGCCGTCCGTTTCATCATAGGAATACCAGTTGATTGAGAAGTCGTTTGCTCCGACAGGCATCCTGCAAACGGTAAAATTTGCACCGACTCCGGGAGAAAAAAGCTCTTTCATCACCGTTTCCCGGTCTGCTGACTTTAAGGCATTCAGCGAAGTCCAGCCAAGTTCATTAAAACAAGTCCCAAAACCATGAATGGACTGTTGCGTTTTAGCCGGATCGATGATTACTTCTGCGGCTGAGCCATTGGTTGGGGTGATCTCAGCCTGTTGAATCCATGCCTTATTTTCAATTGTTGTGACCAGCCTCGCTCTTTTTATCCCGGCACTGGCAAACTCAAATATGACAAGAAAAAAAATCAATAAAACATACTTCATGTTTGGTGTATAAAATTAGTTTTTCGACAAAAGAAAACAATTGTTCTGATTTATTGCCTGCAAAAATAGCCAAATTATAACATTGTTCTAAGAATTGAACGGTTAACAGAATAGCCCTATTTTATAGTCTTAATTTTACACCATTTTGAAACCGCCGGACCATTTGCAAATACGATCAGGTCCAAAGCATCCTGTATATAAGAGTCTATCTGATTGAGTGGTGTAACTTCTGCTTTATTGTACTGGCATGCCATTCCGCAATTTAAAATGGGCAATTGTTCCGCACCGATATCTTCAGCCAACTGAAAATATTCACAAAACCCCAGTCCGAATGATAGGAAATAATCGGGAGTAGCTCGTGCATTTTCATCATTCCATCTGTTGATGACCAATTTACGATCTTCAATTTTACCGAATCTCCAATCAAACTGTTGTTTTAAAGGTTAACATTCTCTATTTCTGGATATTAAAATATTATATTCAGAATACCTGATTTGGATACCAACGGCGGACAACCCTTCGAATCAAAATATGAGAGTACTTATAAACAAAAAATCTTTTTATATTGCTTGTATAGTCATTCTGCGCGCAGGGCATCCATAGCGACAGAAAACCAATTCATATTGCCTTTAACAATAATTCCCCTTATTTTTCCGACTTTCCGGTTTTTACTTTTTGCTATCTGTGAAGTCTAATATTTTTATTCGACATCAACCAATAATTAAACACACAAACAGCATCATGAAAAACCGGATTTTATTGTTCATTGCGGGTGGCTTGTTACTTCCCTTTTTTGCCCTTGCCCAGCAAATCGAGAAAAGGGAAAAGTACGATATCTCAAAAGACAAGGTGCTCTACACCATCGGGTATGCCCATCTTGATACGGAATGGAACTGGGAATATCCCACTACCATTAATGAATACATCAAAAATACAATGGAGGATAACTTCAAACTCCTCGAAAAGTATCCCGACTACGTTTTCAACTTTACCGGATCGCGCCGCTACAACATGATGAAAGAGTATTATCCTGAATCTTTCAAAAAGGTGGCCGATTATATCAAACAAGGTCGCTGGTTTATTTCCGGATCTTCGGTTGACGAAGGTGAAGTCAATATTTCGTCATCCGAATCGGTATTGCGCCAGGTACTTTACGGCAACCTCTATTTTAAAAGGAATTTTAACAAGGAGAGCTACGATTATATGCTCCCCGACTGTTTTGGTTTTGTCGCCACACTCCCTTCTGTCTGGAACCATGCTGGATTGCTTGGTTTTTCGACCCAAAAACTGACATGGCGTTCTTCAAACGGGTTGCCATTCAACGTAGGGATCTGGGAAGGACCCGACGGAAAAGGGTTATTGTCTGCTTTAAATGCAACAAATTATGGTGGCAGTATCGAAGAACGGTTGGATAAAAGTCCTGAATGGACAGCCCGGATGAACAGCAACGTGAGCAAATTTGGGGTTGGGTTCGATTTCCGTTACTATGGTACCGGTGACATTGGTGGTTCTCCAAAAGAGAAAGATGTAGCCAATGCAGTAGGAAGTATCAAACATAGCGACAGCAATTTTAAAGTTGTATTGACCTCCTCGGACCAGATTTTTAAAGACATCACCCCCGAACTTCGCGATAAACTCCCAACTTATACCGGAGATTTACTGTTGACCGAACACAGTGCAGGATCGATGACATCCCAATCGTTTATGAAAAGGGCGAACAGAAAGAATGAACTTCTTGCAAAATCGGCTGAGCAGGTGGCTTCAATTGCTGATTGGCTGGGTGGTGCAACCTATCCGATGAACAAGATCAACAACGCATGGGACCTTGTTTTGGGAAGCCAGTTCCACGATATACTTCCCGGGACAGCCACTGTGTTGGCCTATAACTATGCATGGAATGATGAATTCATTGCCATGAACGGATTTTCCGAAGTGGTTAAAAATTCGGTAAGCGCGATTGCACATGGGTTGAATACCCAGGTAACCGGCAAACCGGTTGTCGTCTATAATCCGGTTGCGATGAACCGCGAAGATGTGGTAACCGCTGAACTTTCCTATCAAAAATTGCCGGCCAATATCGCCATCTATGACAAGAACGGACAAATTACACCTTCCCAGATTATCTCCTCAAAGGATAACAAACTGAAATTTATTTTCCTGGCACAGCTTCCTTCTGTCGGACTTTCGGTTTATGATGTCCGGGAAGCACCTGCTTCTGCTGCTCCGCAATCAACCTTGTCGATCAAAGACCAGACACTTGAAAACAGTTATTTCAAAGTCGTGATCGATCAGAATGGCGATATCTCAAGCATTTACGACAAGAAAGCATTAAAAGAGGTGCTTTCAAAACCGGCATCGCTGCAATTCCAGCAGGAACGCCCGTCACAATGGCCATCGTGGAACATGGACTGGAACGACCGCAAGAATCCGCCTTTCGACTTTATGAATAAGGAAGTAACTGTAAAGATCGTCGAACAGGGGCCCGTCCGTGTTGCATTTGAAGTGACCAAAAAAGGCCAGAATTCTGCCATCACGCAGATCATCAGCCTTGCAGCTGGTGAAGCCGGCAAGCGGATCGAGGTTGCGAATAAAATTGACTGGCAGTCAAAAGAGGTGAGTTTAAAAGCCGCCTTCCCGACAACGGTCACCAACGAGATGGCCACCTATAGTCTGAATACTGCAGCTGTTCAACGTTCGACAAACAACGACGTCAAGTTTGAAGTTCCCGGTAGGCAGTGGATCGATCTTACCGACCGTCCCAACAACTACGGTGTTTCAATTCTTGAAGATTGTAAATATGGATCTGATAAACCCGATAACAATACATTGCGCCTCACGTTGATGTACACCCCAAAAGCCAATTCGTATGTTTATCAGGGAACTCAGGATTGGGGTATCCACGATGTAAAATACGGGATCTTTGCCCATTCAGGCGATTGGGTTTATGCCGGAACACCATGGCAGGGTAATTTCCTCAATAATCCACTTCTGGCTTTTGAAACATCCAAACATGACGGATCCATGGGTAAGGAGTTTTCATTGCTGAAGATCAATTCAGTCAAAGTTGACGTAATGGCCTTCAAAAAAAGTGAGGAGAGTGGTTATTTCATAGTACGTGTGAACGAATTGTATGGCAAAGATGCAAACCATATCGCCGTTAACTTTCCGGGAAAGGTCGTGGATGCATACGAAGTAAATGGGCAGGAGCAGAAAATTGGCAATGCGAACTTTACAAATGGTGCTTTGAATTTTGATATGACAAAATTCCAGATCAGGAGTTTTGCGGTTAAATTTGAACAGCCAGCTAAAGCCATGGCAAAAGCCGTTCAGCAGAGTGTCGAAATCCCCTATAACGAGGATGCCATCAGCTCTGATAACAATCGTACAGATGGAAGTATGACCAATGGACTTACCTTTCCTGCAGAATTGTTGCCTGCATCTGTCGTCAGCGAGGACATCAGCTTTAAGATGGGAAACACAACCGATGGACAAAACAACGTGATGGCCGCGAAAGGACAGAAGATCAATCTTCCAAAAGGTGATTTCAATAAGCTGTACATCCTTGCTGCCGCGACCCAGGATGTTAAAGACAATCTGAAAATCGGAAGCCAGACCGTTCATCTGAATGTTCAGGATTGGACAGGTTGGATTGGACAGCATTACAGCCGTAAACTATATTTCAACGATATGAAGGTGGCAGAGATTGCAGCTCCTTTTACAAAAGGCGATAACATTGCATGGTACGCCAATCACCGCCATTCGCCCAAGGCCAACGATGCCTACCAGTACAGCTATCTTTATAAATATGAGTTCAATCTTGCCAAAGGTGCTTCTTCGGTGACATTGCCCAATAATGACAAAATCAAGATTTTTGCCATCACAGTTGCCAAAAGCCAGAATGAGGATATCACACCTTTGCAACCGCTTTATGACGATTTCAAGGAGTGCAAACCTGCCGTGTTAAGGGTCAAGGAGATGATTACGCCCGAAATGGTTTCACTGAAATATTCGATTAAGCCATTATTTGGTGCGATTGATCCACGTATGGCCAGTAATCCAAGGTTAAAGGCTTACCTTAAAAGTCAGGGGTTGGATACGGTAATTGTACAATCGGTCCCTTCAACAACCGATTATGCAGATGTTAAATCAGGTAACCATGTGAGTGCCGTTTATTATGCAACAGGTAAATCGCAGACTGGCAAGGAATTTCAGAAATCAAAAATGGACTTATCGCAAATACTTGATTCACAATCAGGTAAGCTTAATGATACAATTTGGTTTGATAATGGTGAAGGACGTTATGTGCTTGATTTGCAGAAATCTGTTTCGATTGACAAAATCGACCTCTTCCTGAACCAATTCAGGGCACGCGGAAGCCAATTGTTCAGCATGTGGGTTGCCGATAGTCCTGCCGATGTGTTTGGGGATCCAAAGGCAAACGGCTGGAAATATATCGGTTTTTATGGTGCCGGTGGACGGGGAATGATGGGTGCTTCGGGATCTTCGATGAAGTTTGAAGACCCGCTTAAAGGTCGCTACCTGATGTTCCTGACCGATGGGAAATGGCATGGGAACGATTACCTGAAACATGTGGATATTTTTGTAAAATAGAATCGTGGTAGATTAAATAGGAAGGGCTTATGATGAAAATTGTAAGCCTTTTTTTACTTTAGCAGGGAATAAGTAATATCAACAGATAAAATTAACCAATCAATAAATCTTGCAATCATGGAAGACAACCGCCGGGATTTTTTAAAGAAAAGTGCCTCAGTAGCAGCAGCACTCACGCTAAGCGGAATTAATTCAGCCATGTCGGAACCGCTTAATCAGGAAAAGAAAGCCATTTTGGTCAAACCCTATGTAAAGGATGCAGGGATTAAATTCGCCTTTCTGATGGGGCCGACCTCCCCTAAAGTACCATTTGCCCGGCAAATGGGTGTGCTTCATGCCGTTTCGGGAGTCGAAAAAGTTCCGGGTTATCAGGCCTGGGATCCGCAGGCGAT
>TBL_comb47_HYPODRAFT_10002020_pt1 | contig 25555 bp, 20 predicted proteins | sample TroBogypolimnion_40_FD_10682 | JGI IMG/M metagenome (IMG submission 10682)
TGCCGGTCTGCTGGATCTCGGCTACGTGGCATTTTACGCGGTCGGCGCCTATCTCTGGGCCTTTTTCGGATCCCAGCAGTTCTATATTCTTCATTATGCTCCGGGCACGCAGCCAGCAAACCTTCCCTTCCTGATGCCTGGCGATACATTTTATCTCTTTGTATTCGCTGCAATATTTGTTGCAGCGTTAACGGGAATCCTGCTTGGAACCCCGGTCCTCAGGCTACGGGGAGACTATCTGGCCATTGTTACCCTGGGCTTCGGAGAGGTGATCAGGGTGCTGGCCAACAATCTGGATAAGCCGCTTAATCTCACCAACGGTCCCCAGGGAATCACCCCGATCCAGCGCCCGACCATGCCACAGGCGGCCGTTGACGGTTTCAATGCGCTGTTCAGCCGGGTGGTCGGCCACACGGTCAGCCCCGCCGACATGTATAACGTCATGTTCTATCTCTTTGCCCTGGCGGTCATCATCGTTATCGTTTTTGTGACCCGGCGTCTGGACGACTCCAAGATCGGCCGCGCCTGGACCGCCATCCGCGAAGACGAGACGGCGGCCATCGCCATGGGAGTCCCTCTGGTGAAGATGAAACTGGCGGCCTTTGCAGTCGGCGCCTCATTTGCCGGAGTCATGGGCGTCCTGCTGGCTGGAAGCAGGACCTTCATCAGCCCGGAATCCTTCTCCTTCATGCAGTCCATCGGTGTGCTGTCCATGGTCATTCTGGGCGGCTCCGGCAGCATCCCCGGCGTGATTCTGGGAGCCGCCACCGTCACAATCCTGAACCTGCAGATCCTGCAGGGGCTGTCGCTGTATCTCAGCCAGCTGCGTCAAAGCGATGCGGTGATCCCCATCATCCACTTCGCCTGGGCCAACCTCTCCAGCCAGCTGGACCCGGCCAAATACCAGCGTCTGCTCTTCGGCCTGATCCTGATCCTGATGATGATTTTCCGGCCCGCCGGCCTGATCCCCTCCAGGCGGCGGAAACGGGAACTTGTCTCCGACGCGCTTGCCGACCAGGACAAGGAATAAGGCGAGGATACCCATGGCCCTTCTGGAAACCGTCAATCTCGTCAAACGCTTCGGCGGCCTGACCGCGGTCAATGCGGTCAACTTCTCTCTGGATCAGGGAAGGATCGTCAGCATCATCGGCCCCAACGGGGCCGGAAAGACCACATTTTTCAACACCTTGACAGGGATTTACCAGCCGGATGAGGGCCAGATCCTTTTCAACGGCCGCCCCGTGCACGGGCTAAGGCCCGATCAGATCGCATCGCGGGGACTCGCACGCACCTTTCAAAATATCCGCCTCTTCGGTAATATGACGGTTATAGAAAACATCCTGGTCGGCATGCACGCTCACCTCAAACAATCCCCCCTGGCAACCCTTCTTCATCTGCCCTCCTTTAAAAAGGAAGAGAAGGCCTCAGAACTCAAGGCGGAGGAGCTGATGCAGTATGTGGGACTGGGCGGTGTCGGCAACGAACTTGCCAAGAATCTTCCCTACGGCGGGCAGCGTCGGCTGGAGATCGCCCGAGCCCTGGCCGCCGATCCCGTCATGCTGCTGCTGGATGAACCGGCCGCCGGCATGAATCCCCAGGAGACCGAGGATGTGACCCGGCTCTTTCACCGCATCCGGGACGAGAAGGGGATCACTATCCTGCTCATCGAGCACGATATGCGGGTGGTCATGAATATCTCCGAGCTGATCTACGTGATGGATTACGGGGAAAAAATCGCAGAAGGGACCCCTGAAGAAATCCGCTCTAATTCCCGTGTCATAGAGGCCTATCTCGGGCGGGGTGCCGTTGCGGGCCAGCATGAGGTGCGGCTGTGAGCCTTCTGTCCCTCGATGCCGTGCACAGTTTCTACGGCCATATCCATGCCCTCAAGGGAATTTCCATTGAAGTCAATGAGCATGAGATTGTGACCTTGATCGGCTCAAACGGAGCGGGAAAGAGCACGACCCTGCGCACCATATCCGGGATGATCCACCCTCAGCAGGGACACGTCCGGCTGGATGGCCGGGACATCTCCCGGATGCCGCCCCATGCCATCGCGCAGGCAGGCCTGGGCCATGTTCCTGAAGGACGGGGGATATTTCCCAAACTCACCGTCAGGGAAAACCTGGAGATGGGTGCGTTCACGATCAATGATTCCGGCGAGATTGAACGCCGGATGGAACACGGCTTCGAGATGTTCCCCCGGTTGAAGGAACGGGTGGATCAATATGGCGGCACCCTGTCGGGCGGGGAACAGCAGATGCTGGCCATTGCCCGCGGACTGATGATGAACCCGCGCCTTCTCATGCTTGACGAACCGTCCATGGGGCTGGCTCCCGTATTGGTGGAGCTGATTTTCGACATCATCGAGGCGCTGAATAAACGGGGCACGACCATCCTGCTGGTGGAGCAAAACGCCCTGATGGCCCTTTCCATCGCTCACAGGGGCTATGTGCTTCAGAACGGGCAGATTGTTCTCAGCGATACAGCGGTCAATCTGAGACGAAATGAAACCGTGCAGAAGGCCTATCTGGGCATTGACTAGGTCCCTGGAAGGCCGCGCGATTTCCCGCAGGACGCGGGAGGCGCTTTCAGACAGCAGGCAGGTCCGATCTCCGTTACATCAATCCATCAACCTGATACCGTTTCATTTTTTTTAAAAGCCCCTGTCTGGTTATATGCAGCAGTTCTGCGGCTCTGGATTTATTTCCCTGCGCCTTTCTCATCGCCTTTTTGATCTGGCCTCCCTCAAGATCCCTGACATGCAGATCAACTCAATCGGAAATATTTTCTCATTGAGGGTCGATACGAGCCCTTAAAACCGCAGCATAACTTTCTTGCAGCCGAATAAACAGCACTCTCCGAGCCGTGCTCTTTGTCTGCATTGATTGTGTCTTGACGAGCTATGAAAATGGATATTTACCCCCCCAGATTCAGTGAATAAACATGTGACGCTCGTTACGATGCCTTCAATGCAGATTTTCCCATCCCCTTTGCCCGCATAGTCACACTCCACTGAAAATTGGGTGAGGGACGCTGATACTGTTGCCTGGCCCCTTCTGGGGGTACGCCATGAATGGGCAAAATCCTCACCTGAATAGAGAGCCTGTGACCGTGCAGATCACAATCCGCACGGTCACAGGGTTGAGGTGAGAGGTGGAAGAAAACAAAGAAGAGTGGAGAGTGGAGAGAGAAGAACCTTTCCGGCATCCGGCCTTTTCAGGCCTCAACCATGGAATAAGAGGGGTGCATATCGTGATGGATAAAGGCAAGAAGCTCAGGCGAATCATTTTCAATGTGTTTGCGGATCTTTTTCAACAGACTGGCCTCAACCTGCCTGATGCGTTCCCGAGATACACCGAACATTTCCGAAATGGTCTGAAGGGTAAGCGGATCATCAGTCAGCAGGCGTTTTTCCAGAATCATCCGTTCTTTATCATTATGGCGCCCCTGCATGGTCTTCAGAAAATCATGCAATTTTGTTTTCATGTCCTTTAGACAGAGGCTGTCTTCAATACTGGGCTCCCGGGCCGGGATAAAGCCGATTTGCTCCTCGTCCGATTCCTGCCCCACCGGGCTTTCGAGGGAAATTTCATTATGTATCATCCGATTGCTCATCTCAACGACTTCCGACCTTTTGACCTTCAGACGTTTCGCCAACAGATCCGGTTCCGCCTCAAAGCCCTGGGACTCAAGCAATTTTTTTTCCTTGTTCAGGCTAAAAAATAGTTTCCGCTGCGCCTGAGTTGTCCCCAGCTTAACCAGACGCCAGTTATTCATCAGGAATTTTAAAATATAGGCCCGAATCCAATATGTCGCATAATAGGAGAACTTTACCCCTTTATACGGATCATATTTTTTGGTTGCCTTGATAAGGCCAATATTGCCTTCCTGGACCAGATCCATAAAATTCTGCATCCAGAATTTTTGAAAATCCTTGGCAACCTTAACCACAAGGCGAAGATTGGCTGAAATGAGGCGATAGGCTGCACTCCGATCATTGCGCTCATGGACTCTCATAGCCAGATCGTCCATTTCTTCCCTGGTAAGTATTTCATACTGGCTTATCTCTCCCATATACCGTTCCAGGGACGTGTTTGCCTGAGAAGGCAAGGTCTCTTCCGGAATCGTAACAAGTGGAAAATTCATATTTTCTATCCTTCCGGCTTCAGTTCCGGTATGAGCTTTTGATAAAGTTTCCTGCTTTCAACTTCTCGACCGTATCCCGCTTGCAGAGGAAAAGCAAAGAGCATGCCATTCTTAATATTTATAATATGCTTATAATATAAGATAGTTACCTGTGGTGTTTTTTTGCAGAATATCGGACAAGGGAAAGCGGATGTAAAAAAAATATCCACCACTGGATAATTGTGGATCAGAGGGGGAAATACGCAGAACGCGTTTCATTGAGGAAGGACCCGGCGCGACGCACTGGCTGCACCGGGTCCTGATTTGATCACGTTACATAATCGGCTTCATGGCGCTCATATAGGATCTGAGTTCCTCTCCCACCGACTCAATGCTGGTATAGCGGATGGCCTCGTTCACCCGGATGAGATCGAGATTGTCCACCCCGTTGTCCGCCGGATCGAGCCCTTTGCCAATCACATCGGCATCAATGGTCTTCATGAAATCCTTCAGCATGGGGATGGCCGCATTGGCAAAGAGGTAGTTGCCGTACTCGGCTGTATCGGAGATGACGACATTCATCTCGTAGAGCTTGCGGCGGGCTATGGTGTTGGCAATGAGCGGGACCTCATGAAGGGATTCATAATAGGCGGACTCTTCCTTGATCCCGGCTGATACCATGGTATCATAGGCAAGCTCCACGCCCGCCTTCACCATGGCGATCATCAGGATGCCCTTATCGAAATACTCCTGCTCCCGAATCTCCGCAGTGGTGGATTTGGACTTCTCGAAAGCGGTTTCGCCGCTGGCCTTCCGCCAGGTCAGCAGGTTGGAGTCGTCATTGGCCCAGTCCTCCATCATGGTCCGGGAAAAGAAACCGGACATGATGTCATCCATATGCTTCTCAAACAGGGGTTTCAGGATTTCCTTCAGATCCTCGGCCAGCAGAAAGGCCTTGATCTTGGCAGGATTGGAAAGACGATCCATCATGGTGGTGATACCGCCGTGCTTCATGGCCTCGGTGACTGTTTCCCAGCCGTATTGGACGAGTTTCGACGCATACCCGGAATCCACTCCCTTCTCTATCATCTTGTCGTAACAGAGCAGGGACCCGACCTGGAGCATGCCGCAGAGGATGGTCTGCTCGCCCATGAGATCCGATTTCACCTCGGCGATGAATGAGGACTGCAGGGCTCCGGCCTTATCTCCGCCGGTTCCGCAGCAGTAGGCCTTGGCAATCTCCCAGCCCTCCCCTTGAGGATCGTTTTCCCGATGGACGGCCAGCAGCGTCGGCACGCCGAAACCGCGTTTGAATTCCTGCCGGACCTCGGTTCCCGGGGATTTGGGAGCAACCATGATCACCGTCAGATCCTCCCTGATTTTCATCCCCTCCTCGACGATATTGAACCCGTGCGAATAGGACAGACAGGCCCCCTTCTTCATCAGCGGCATGATGGCGGAAACCACCTTGGTATGCTGCTTGTCCGGGGTCAGATTGATAACCAGGTCAGCAGCCGGGATCAGCTTGTCATAAGTGGACACGTTGAAACCGTTCTCGGTGGCATTTTTCCAGGACTGGCGCTTGCTTTCAATGGCCTCGGCACGAAGGGCATAGGAGACGTCAAGTCCGCTGTCGCGCAGATTCAGGCCCTGATGCAGGCCCTGGGCTCCGCAGCCGACAATGACGATCTTCTTTCCCTTCAATGCCTCGACCCCGTCAAATTCCGTGGAATCCATGAACCGGCACTGCGATAACTCTTCCAACTGCAGACGCAGCGGCAGACTGTTGAAATAATTCTCACCCATTTTTTATCTCCTTGTTTGAATGTTTTTTTTAAGAACGTATGTTTTGCATCGTGATAATCCCGGTATATTGGGAAATTACTATTGCGTCAAGTGATTTATTCGTTATATTATATTGCAAATTATGCAACATAAGCCCTCCGATGCCATCACCACCCAAACCGGATAAACCGGAAACTCTGCGGAATCGACAATCTTTCCATGGATATACAAGACTTAAAACTCTTCAGGCATCTGGCGGACGCGCTGCATTTCGGCAGGACCAGCCAGGCCTGCAACATCACGCCCTCAGGCCTGACCAGGACCATCCAGCGGCTGGAAAGCGAACTGAACAACCAGCTTTTCATCCGCGACAACCGTTCTGTGGCCCTGACTCCCGCCGGAGAACTCTTCCGGGACTATGCGGAGGATGCGATCCAACGCTGGAATGAATTGCAGGCAAGCCTCTCCACGGACGCCACCCTGCGCGGCGAGCTTTCAATCTATTGTTCCGTGACCGCCATTCTCGGCATCCTCCCGGAAATACTCGGACGATTCCGCACGGCCTACCCGGAGGTCCATATCAATCTCCAGACCGGGGACGCTGCCATGGCCCTGAGCAAACTGCTGAACGGCGAGGTGGACGTCACCATCGCCGCCCTGCCGGACAAGCGGCCGCTGCAACTGGAGTTCATCAGGATCATCGAGACCCCGCTGCTCTTCATTGCCCCGGCACGTTTCCCGGAGATCATCGTCTACTCCGCGGATAGAACCATTGACTGGCGCAAGACCCCCCTGATTATCGCCGAAAGAGGGCTGAGCCGGACCCGGGCCCAACGCTGGTTCAGCGAAGAAAAGATCCAGCCCGCCATCTACGCCCAGGTGGCGGGCAACGAGGCCATCATCACTATGGTCAGTCTCGGCTGCGGCATCGGCATTGTCCCGGCCCTGGTGCTGGAAAAAAGTCCGCTGCAGGACCAGGTCACCGTCCTTGACCCGGCCCCCCGGCTCGAACCGTTCTCCGTCGGCATCTGCACCGTCGGCAGAAACAGGACAAATCCCATCGTCCAGGCATTCTGGAAGACCGGCATGGAAGGCCCCTTCCGGCACGACCCAGGCCACAGCACCGCACCAACGGAAAAAGACCAAGAGAAGACAAATCCATACACTCAAGACAGGTGAAACCATGCCCCTTATTCTCCTCACCAACGACGACGGGATCACCAGCCCCGGCCTTCAGGCGCTGCGCGAGGCCATCAGCCCTCTGGGCCAGGTCGTGGTGGTCGCCCCCGACCGTGATAATTCAGCCGTCTCCCATTCCCTGACCATGAACCGCCCCCTGCGGGTCCAGCAGCTGACCGAGTCGGCCTATATGCTGGACGGCACTCCGACAGACTGTGTGACCATCGCTCTGGGCAAAATCCTGAGCAGGAGACCCGATCTTCTGGTTTCAGGCATCAACGCCGGTCCCAATATGGGGGATGATATCTCGTATTCGGGAACGGTCTCCGCCGCCGTGGAGGGTACCATGTACGCCATTCCGTCCATGGCCGTCTCCCTGGCCGGCGAGGCGCCTCTCGATTTTTCCCAGGCAGGAAAGATGGCGGCCCGCCTGGCGGCCATGATTCTGGCCCGGGGCTTGCCGGAAAATACCCTTCTCAATGTCAACGTTCCGGGCAATACCAAAATTTCAGGAATAAGGGTGACAAGACAAGGCCGGAGGATCTGGGAAAACTCCATCCAGGAAACCCTGGATCCGCGCGGCCGCAGCTATTACTGGATCGGCGGCGGCACCCCGCTCAAGGATTCGTCAGAGGATACCGATGTCGCAGCAATCCGGGCAGACTTCATCTCCGTCACCCCCATCCATCTGGATCATACCAACCACGAAGGAATCTTTCATCTCAGAGACGACTGGCAGCTGGAGCGGCAGGACCTGGCCTGAGGACGGTCAGTCCAGATACCTCCGGTTGAAGGCGCAGCCGACAAGCACCCCGGCAACGCTTCCGAGGACGCTTATGCAATAGGCGGTCATCACACCGAAGGAGTCTCCCAGCCACCATCCCAGGGAGCCGCCAAGGGTGATAAAAACGAACAGGCAGATTTTTCTCATCGTCCGTTCACAAGGAAAGAGAGGCAGCGATATCCTGCTGCATCATTTCAATCACCCCGGCCGGATCGGCAGCCCTGGTGATTGGCCGGCCGACCACCACGTGATCGGCCCCGCTGCCGATGGCCATGCCGGCGGTGACCACCCGTTTCTGGTCGTCGGAGGCATCCATCACATTGGCGCCGGGCCGGATCCCCGGTGTGACGATGAGCAGTTTTTCGCCAAGCTCCGTCCTCAGCCTCCCCGCCTCCATCCCCGAGGAGACGACGCCGTCACAGCCAAGCTCCAGGCCCTCCTGGCCCTGTAAAACACCAGATCGGCCACGGACTGGGTCATGCCCATGGCGCGCATATCCTCTTCGCCGAAACTGGTCAGCACCGTTACCGCCAGCAGCTTCATATCGCCCCGCGCCTCGATTGCCGCCCGGATGATGGCGTCGTTGCCATGGATCGTCGCCAGACTGACCCCCCGGTTGTTGACCTGGGCCACGGCAAGCTTCACGGTCTCGGGGATATCGAAGAACTTGAGATCAAGCATGACCTTGTGCCCCCGGTCAAGAATCCAGTCCACGGTTTCAAACCAGGAGGCCATAAAGAGTTGCAGGCCCACCTTGTAAAATCCGCTGCGGGATTCGCAGCGGGTAACGATGTCCCGGGCCTTCTCCGTGCTGTCAACATCGAGGGCGACAATTATCCTATCCCGCAGGGGAATGTTTTCTTTGGTCATTTTTCTTCGTAGGGTTGAAATTCAGTTATAATGGAAAGACATAAGGGCGCCTTTTCTGCATCCCTGTTTATCATAGACCGGCATCAAGCCGGATCTCCCCTGTATTGTAGAACGGACGAGCAGGTTTCTCCAGAAAAATCATCCCGAATCCTGACACCGGAGAAAATGTCAGCCCCCCTGCCGCACGGATTGACGGAGGACAAAAAAACGGTTGATTAACAGCCATGCAAGAATCGTGATGCCGGAGGCAAAAACTCCCAGCCACCCCAGCACCGTGATTTTATCCTCCCATTGCAGGGAAATAACCCACATCGCAAAGGCGCCGGTAATAAAATAGCCAAAGACCATGAAGGACGATGCCGCGCCGATATCGCTGTCCACCTGTTCGAGAATCAGGTTGTTGCTGGGAGGGCGGCTGAAGGAAAAAGAAAAGGTCAGCAGCCACATCGGCACTGCGATCCGCCATGGCGCCGGTATCCACGGGCAGAGCATCAGGCCCGCAGCCCCCAGCATACCGGCAAAGGCAAGGGTAAGCAGGGGGATCAAAGGAAACCTGCGGATCACCCTGGTAAAGACTATCGGCGCAACCAGAAAAGCGGCGGCGTTCAAACCGAAAAAATAGCCGAACTGCTGCTCATTATAGCCAAGTCTCGTGATATAAATATCGGAGGAACCGGCTATGAAGGCGAAAAGCGGCACACCCGTAACGGCAAAGGTTACAGCCAGCAGGATGTACGGAGGATTGCGGAAAAGACGAAGATAGCTCCCGGCCACCTCGAAAAAACCCGCCTTCGAGGGCTGGCTCAGGGATTCCGACATCCGCAGAACACCCAGCAAGGCAATGCAACCCAGCAGGGCCTGGATGACGAAGACCAGCCGCCAGGAACACAGTTTTATCGCCCAGCTGCCGATAATGGGAGCCGCCATGGGGGCGGCAGAGACAATGATGCCCAGCTGCACAAAAATTCTCTGGCGGAGATGCCCCTCGAAACGGTCTTTGCAGATGGCGAAGGCCATGGCGCTGGCAGCTGCGGCGCCTGCTCCCTGCACAACCCTGGCTGCAATCATGATTGTTATATTTCCGGCAGCAGCACACAAAACACAGGCAGCCACATAGAGTCCGATGCCTGCGATAAGGGGCGGCCTGCGGCCGAATCGATCGGAAACCGGTCCGTAGAACAAGAGGAAAACACAATAAGAGACAAAAAAACAGACCAGGGTCAGATTCACCGTGGCCAGGCTCTCATGCCATCGCGTGACCAGGAGGGGAATCGAGGCCAGATACATATCTGTGGATAGAGGCGGAAAGGCCGCGAGCAGTGCCAAGAGCACAATCAATTTTTTCATGATATTTCTTTATGATACTCTCACACAGACAGCAGCAATCAGTTCTTCCTGGAAACTCCAGGCAGAATTCTGCACGCAGGGCAGGGTATTATCTCAAGGGGATTAATCAACAACACTTTATCCGATCGGCAGATAAACTTCCAGTCGAGAGAGATACCCCGGAGATCGGAGGGGATCTGCATCACCGTCACATGGAGGTGCGGGGGCATCCGGTTTTGTCTGCCCGCGGTATCCGCCACGGTCCCGAGCACCGCGCCTGCCGGGACGCCGTTTCCAAAACGGACATCCGGCAGAGGCCGTATATGGGCGTAGACGGAAACCAGCAGGAGCGGTTCGCCAACATTGTGAGCGACAAACACCGAACGGCCCAGAAAATCATCACAAAGACCGAGGATCTTTCCGGCTGCCATGACCGGAACCTGCACGCCCGGATCAAACTGTCCATCCGTCCCCGAGGCATCCGTATAATAACAGATATCCAGTCCCTCATGGGCGGTCGGCCTCTGTCCTGCATCCGGCCACCATTTTTCAAGGCTCCCGAAAAGCATTCCCGGATAAAACCGCCAGGCAGCCACGCTTCCGGCGCCGAGGGTATTGCAATTTTCGAGGTATTGGAAATAGGGAGAAAAATCTGCGCACTGCATGTGATCCTCATCTGCTGTCAAAAATTTCCGGCGGATACGCCGGAAAAACCCGGCGGCCAGGGAGTGGGAGCAATGATAAAACTATCCCGGATTTTTATCAACAGGCTGCAGGCCGTTCATTCCGGAGTGATCTGAAACAAGCCCCGGCTTTCCTTCCTGGCGGGTGATCCCATGAAGCCGCCTTGTGCATTTATGCGGTTGTCAAAAACCCCTCCTCCTGCGCCGTAATTCGTAACTGCTCACTCTATCGATTCTTTTGTTACGAGTCGATATTTTTCTAATGACTCCCCAGACATACGCTCCGACAAATCAAATCAATTTCTACATTCTATCAAATTAATTGCTTTGTAGAATTTTTTATGCTACATACTAGTCAAAATGAGTGTTATTCCTTTATTTTCTTATGGTAATGCTTTTCTCCCTTTCACATTCCCAAAGGAGGTGGTGGATATCAGTTTCAATTCGGGTGCAGAGACCGTTTCCCTTAACCAGTATGGCTGGACCGGAATGACATTCAACGAGCGATGAAGGCTCGTCATTTCAGTATGGCACAGCCAGATTATGAAGAGACTTTCATATAAAGAGGAGAACAGGAACCTTTCCCGATGGATGCTCTCTTTCGATCCAATCAGATTTGCCAATTTTCATTATCCTTTAGGACATTTGTTTTGCTAGTTTCAAAGAACTATCCAAAATCCAGAGTCATCAGCAAAGGAGATGAGTATGAGCGCACAATCAACCTTAAAGTTTCCGGCACAGGCTTGGATAACAACATTCGCCGGCACCTCTATCAATCTTTGCCTCGGTATTCTTTATGCCTGGAGTATATGGGGCAAGGCGCTGGTTAATCTCGACAAGCAAGGTCAGGCCATGACCGGTATCAATACAGGCTGGACGTATCTGACCAATGCAGAGGCGGCGACCCCCTTTTCCATATGCGTTATCGTCTTTGCCATCCTCATGATCCCCGGAGGAAAAATCCAGGATAAGATCAGCCCGAAATTCGGCGCCACCCTGGGCGGTCTTCTGCTTGCAGCCGGCTGTATCATAGCAGGGCTCATGAAGAGTTACACCGGACTTATCATCGGCTTCGGTCTTTTTGGCGGCGCAGGCATGGGAATCGGATATGCAGCTCCGACTCCGGCCGCACTGAAATGGTTTGGACCGGAAAAGCGGGGACTCATTGCCGGACTGGTTGTCGGCGGATACGGTGGGGCGGCCCTCTACATCGGTTACCTTGGTCAATATTTGATCGATACCTTCGGCATTACAGGAAGTTTTGTTTATCTGGGCGTCTTTTTCGCCGTCGTGGTTGTCATTGCCGGCCAGTTGTTGAAGATACCGCCCGCAGGATACGTTCCTCCGACCACCTCGGTATCCGGACCTACCAAAGGATCAACAAGCGTCAACTGGGAAGTTTCCGAAGTCTTCACGACCTGGCAATTTTATGCCCTTATCTTCATGTTCATCCTGACAACCCAATCAGGCCTCTTGATTATCAGCAGTGCCGCAGGAATACTGGCCAAGGCAGCTAAAAATGTCCCCTTCTTCCTGAGCAACGCCTGGCTCCTGGTGTCCTTCGGCGGCCTCGTCAATGCATGCGGCCGTGTTGGAACAGGATTCTATTCCGATAAGATCGGAAGGCAGAATGCCTATATGCTGAACTGTGCAGTTTCAGCGATCTGCCTGTTTTTACTGCCATCCATTATTGCTTCAGAAAATATTTTCCTGCTCTTCATGGCAGTGGGTATTGCCTACTGGCAATATGGCGGCGGACTTTCATTGATGCCCTCATTCACCGCGGATTACTATGGCCCTAAAAACCTGGGTGTAAACTACGGTCTTGTATTTCTGGGCTGGGGTCTGGGATTTTTCATGGCCAGGCTGGGCGGGAGCATTAAGGATTGGACCGGCAGCCTGGATAATGCCTTTTATATTTCCGCCGGACTTTTGATCGTCGGCGTTATTCTGGCGAAGCTCACCAAAAGGCCAAAATATTCTGAGCGCGGCGTGGGAGCGGCACAAACAGCGAGTTGATTTGTTCATACTCCTTATCCGGGAATATGACTCTTTTCTCAGTTACGCGCCCTCCCGGAATATGACCTGATGAACACCCCGCGATGCAAGGGGCAGGCAATGCCTGAAGGTTTTCTCCTTCCATGCCGGCTCACTCGCGGGGAGATCGCAGAAAGAGGCCGATAATGCAAGAAAGAGACGTAAACAGGCAGCAAATCCTCTGGTTTTCGTTGCCTGTTTCAGCCTTTCTGCCGCAGCCTTCTCTTCCGGAGACTGCGGCAGAAACCGGGATATACAACTGAGAGGGGGGCTATGTCAACCGATCAACTGGTCAGAATTCCGTTCCTGATCGAATTCCATCACCTTGACGTTGAAAATCTGGTAATTTTTTTTATTTCCGTTCTCGCAGCCATAACAGTCAATGCAGAAGCTCAGGCTGTCATGGCGACAGCCCTGGGAGATATCCAGAAGGATTCAAAGGAGCGGTTTCATTTCAACCCCTTCCAGCATCTGGACATCTCGGGGCTTCTTTGTTTTGCCGTCGCCGGTTTCGGTTGGCCGCGAAGGGTTTTCGTTGAACCCCGCCGCTTTAAATATCCGGGACTGTATCTTATCCTGACCCGGTTTGCAGGCCCCTTTGCAAATCTGCTCCTGGCCGGGATAGCAGGAAGCATAGTCTCGGTCATGCAGAGCATGGGCGTGGAAGATCAGGTCTTCAAGAAACTTCTCGTTATAAATCTCATGGTATTTGTTTTCAGTTTCCTCCCCGTCCCTCCCCTGGCCGGCGCCAGTCTTTTCTCTGCTTTTCTCCCGAAAGGCAGGAACGCATGGGGGACGGTATCGGCACGGGTATTTCCCTATCTTTTCGTGCTTGCGCTCATCATCCTGAAAATTAACCACGTGGAAATACTGGACAGGTTCTTTTATCCCCTCGTTCGAAGCCTTTTTTCATTTATTACCAAGTAGGAAAGGGATGAGCATTTTTCCGATACGGCGGCCATGGCCATTACTCATGGGTTAAAGACCTGTTGATCGCCCACATCAACCTCCGGCAGGATTGAGAACGGTTACCCTGTTCCTCCCGTTATTCTTCGACATATAGAGGGCCTTATCTGCCGTCTCGACCAGTAATTTCTTTGTAATTTTCACATATTCCGGGTCAAATGCCGTACCTCCGACACTGACTGTCACACGGATATGCTTGCCTCCGGCCTCAGTTGCTATCATCTCGATGCTGCGCCTCAAACGCTCCGCAAAGACCTTCAATCCGCTCTGGTCTGTCCCTGGCAAGATCACGGCGAACTCCTCGCCGCCATAGCGGGCAACCACATCACTGCTGCGCACCGCTCCCGTAGCAGTTCCGGCGATATGCATCAAGACGGAATCTCCAACCGGATGTCCGTACGTATCATTGACATTTTTAAAGAAATCAATATCAAACATGAGCAGCGACAGCCAGGTGTGATAGCGCTGGCTGCGAGCCAGTTCCTTAGCCAGGATCTCCTGAAAATACCGGTGATTATAGAGACCGGTCAGGCCATCGCGAAAAACCAGCCCTTCCAGGCGTGAATTGGCCTCACGCAGTTCACAGGCCAGCAGTTCGGCCTTCTCCTTAGCCTCCTTCAGTTCCATCACCAACTGCTCATAACTGAGATTCAACTGGCCAAGCTGGAGATTGGCTTCCTGAAGCATCTGCGAAAATGGTTTGATATCTCCGGGATCAACATCAAATGTCTTCAATATTTCAATGCTTTGGCTGGCAACATTGTCGATCAGGTCCCGGACATCCTCCTCCTTGAGATGAAACTTTGCAGAGAGTCCGTCCTTAAGCTGGCGAACCCTCTGGGCCGAATCCGCCTCACTGTAAATTGCCGATATGCTGCCGGCGATGAAAAGTATCTCCGCAGATTTCCTGTATTCCTCCGGGGCGCTTTGATAATCATGATGGTACCGTATCGGTTCGGAGATGCATGCAGGCAGTTTCCAGTCGCTGATCAAGCTTGCGCCAACAAGCTGATGATCATAGCCGAATCTCTGCCGTTCCAGTTCAATGAGGGGAAAGTCTGAACTGAGCCGCTCCTTGAGCAGCCGGTTATACTCCTCTCCCTTCCCCTGAAAGATCACCAGGATACCGATTTCATGGAGGAGTGCGGTTACAAAAATATCCTCGTCCTTCCTCCCCAGCAGGGTCGAGACCAACTCAGCCGCCACTGCTGAGGTCACAGAACGTCGCCAGAAATAGTTAAAATCAAAAGAACTATCTTCAGTCCCCCGCAAATTTCCGGCAATGGCAAATGACAGGGCAATATTCTTGATAACATTCATCCCCAGAACGCTCAGCGCATGCTCAACATTTTTTATCCGGTTCGGCAATGAATAGAAGCCGGAGTTGGCCACCTGGAGCAATTTCGCAGTCAAGGCAGGATCGGCGGAGATGATCCCGGCCAGATCATGCATGGAGGCGTCCTCCTTCTGCACCGTATTGAGGATCTTCACGGCAATGGCCGGAGGCGACGGCAGGCTCAACTGTTCAGTGATCAGCTGCCGGACCTGCTCTTCTGATTGTGGAACATGCATAACTCACCCTCTCCACCGCGTAAAAGCGGAGGCGATTGTCAAAATAAAACCCTCTCCTCAAAGAGGCGTCCGGCCAATCCCGGCAATACTGTGCCGTCGGAAAATTCCGGTCTCCGCAATCAGTTTCCGTCCGATCCGATAGAGAACATGGCATCAAGGTCATGACGGGAATAGGATTGAAAGGCCAGCATGGTCTCGGTTTTCAGGACACCCGTCAGCTTCAGCATCTGCCTGGTGACGAGATCCGACAGTTTTTCATTGTTCTCCAGCCTGGCAATTGCAATCAGGTCATACTTGCCGCTGACTGAATACACCTCGGAAACCCCTTCCATATCGGCAAGCGCCGATGCGACCTCATTAATTTTCAGGCGTTCGACATTCATCAGAATAATAGATGTAACCATAGAGCATCACCTCTTCTTGCGTGGTTTTCGGTTTTAAGCAGCCTCCAGAAGGCAGGGGAATTCTGTCTGCCCTCATGCAGTTCCGGCAAACATAGCAAGTGTATACAGCAATTGCATCTAATTTCCACAACTTCACTGTAAAGGGGAAGAATTTTAACGGAAGGGATTTTCCTCGCTGCTTACAAACTGTTCAGGCAGAGATCGGAGGGATAATGAAAAACAGAGAGCGCTCAAGGCTTCAGCGTGATGGGCCGTGCGGCGTCAAACAAAGGAGACAGGCCTCGCAGATTCGAAACCTGTCCCATCCGGCGGGGAGGTGACGCGCCGCGGCAGAACCTGAAACCGGCCCTGTCGCGGCGGATCCGTGCGACTACATATTTCTTCTGTACTTACCGCCGACCTCATAGAGGGCATTGGTAATCTGGCCCAGGCTGCAGGACTGCACTGTCTCGATCATTTCCTCAAAGACATTACCACCGGCAAGGGCCGCGGCCTGCAGTTTCTTCAAGGCTGCAGGCGCGCTGTCGGCATGCCGTGCATGGAAGGCCTTGAGCCGGACCAGCTGTTCGTCCTTCTCCTCGTCCGAGGCCCTGGCCAGTTCCAGCTTGGCGTTGGCCGCTGCATAGTCGACATCCGGATTTCTGAAGGTATTCACGCCGATAATCGGGTACTCGCCGGAATGCTTCAGGTATTCATAATACATGGATTCCTCCTGGATTTTGCTCCTCTGGTATCCCGTCTCCATGGCGCCCATGACACCGCCGCGCTCGGTGATCCGTTCAAATTCGGCCAGCACCGCCTCTTCCACCAGGTCCGTGAGCTCTTCGATGATGAAGCTCCCCTGGTTCATGTTCTCGTTTTTCACCAGACCCCACTCGCGGTTGATGATAAGCTGGATGGCCAGTGCCCGGCGCACGGACTCCGGACTCGGCGTGGTGATGGCTTCATCGTACGCGTTGGTGTGCAGGCTGTTGCAGTTGTCGTAGATGGCGCAGAGGGCCTGCAATGTGGTTCGGATATCATTGAACTGAACCTCCTGACTGTGCAGAGACCGCCCTGAAGTCTGGATGTGGTATTTCAACTTCTGGGAGGCCTCGGAGGCGTTGTATTTCTCCCGCATGGCCACAGACCAGATCCGTCTGGCCACCCGGCCGATGACCGTGTATTCGGGCTCCATCCCGTTGGAGAAGAAAAAGGAAAGATTGGGGGCAAACTCGTTGATATCCATTCCCCGGGAAAGATAGTATTCCACGTAGGTGAAGCCGTTGGAGAGGGTCAGGGCCAACTGGGTGATGGGGTTGGCCCCGGCCTCGGCGATATGATAGCCGGAGATGGAGACCGAATAGAAATTCCGCACCGCATTCTTAATAAAAAATTCCTGGATATCTCCCATCATCTTCAGCGCGAAATCGATGGAGAAGATGCAGGTGTTCTGCCCCTGGTCCTCCTTGAGGATATCGGCCTGAACAGTCCCCCGGACATTTTTCAGGACCATGGCCTTAATCTCGGATGCTTCGGATTCGCTGGGATTGCGGCCCTTCTCCTGAGTGAACCGCACGATCTGCTGGTTGATGGCGGTATTCATGAACATCGCCAGGATAATCGGGGCCGGACCGTTGATGGTCATGGATACCGACGTGCTGGGCGCGCAGAGATCAAAACCATCGTAGAGCATTTTGACATCGTCCAGGGTGCAGATACTGACCCCTGATGTTCCGATTTTCCCATATATGTCAGGACGTTCACCTGGATCGCAACCATAGAGGGTGACAGAATCGAAGGCCGTCGACAGACGTTTCGCCGGATAATTTTCCGAGAGCAGCTTAAACCGGGAATTGGTCCTGGCCGGACCGCCTTCGCCAGCGAACATGCGGGTGGGATCCTCCCCCCTTCTCTTCATCGGGAAAACTCCCGACGTGTACGGGAAGTAGCCGGGAAGGTTTTCCTTCCGCATCCAGGTATAGATATCGCTGGGATCGGAAAATTTTGGCAGTGAAATCTTGGGAATTTTAGAATGCGAGAGAGAGTCCGTATACAGGGGCACCCGGATCTCCCGGCCCCTGACCGTGTAGACATACTCATCACCGGAGTAGGCCTCTTTGATCTTTTCCCAGCCATCCACCAGTTTGCGGGTCTCCGGGGTCAGTTTTTCCGCAGCCGAGGCGACTTCCGCCTTCAGCCGTTCCAGGAGGGAATCCAGATCGCCAGCCCCCTTTTCGGCAAAGTGGGCCATGGTTTCCTGCAGATGCCAGACACGCCTGACCGCAACCGCCTGGGTGCCGGTCTGCCGATGGTATTTCCGCACCGTCTCCGAGATCTCGGCCAGATACCGGTTTCTCTCCGGCGGGATGATGATGGTCTTGGAGGAAGAGATTTTACTGGCAGGCCTGGGGAGACTTGCCTTCAGCGACAGGTTCTTTTTGGCGTTGATGGCCTCGATCACCCCGTGATAGAACGCCGTCACCCCGTCATCATTGAACTTGGAGGCGATGGTCCCGTAGACGGGCATGTCGGCGGTATCGGTCGACCAGGCCTTTCTGTTGCGCTGCACCTGCTTTCTGACATCGCGGACCGCATCGTCGCTGCCCTTCTTCTCGAACTTGTTGATGACGATCAGATCCGCATAGTCCAGCATATCAATCTTTTCCAGCTGGGAAGGCGCCCCGAACTCACTGGTCATCACATAGATGGCGACATCGGAAATCTGGATAATGTTTGAATCGCCCTGACCGATTCCGGCGGTCTCGGCGATCACCAGGTCAAAGCCTGCGGCCTTGGCCACCTGAATGGCCTCGGGCAAGGCCTCGGAAACCTCCATATGCGACTGCCTGGTCGCCAGGCTGCGCATGTAGACCCTCGGCGAAGAGATCCCGTTCATCCGGATCCGGTCGCCCAGAAGGCACCGCCCGTCTTCCGGCGCGACGGATCGCAGCTGATGATGGCAATTTTCATATCGGGCATATCGTGCAGAAACCGGATGATCAGCTCATCGGTCAACGATGACTTCCCGGCCCCCCCCGTCCCGGTGATGCCTATGACCGGCGGATTATGCCGGTCCGCAAGCGGTTTGATGGCAGCCATCAACTCGTCGAGATTCCCATGACGCCCGGCTTTGGCCTCTTCAACGGCGGTAATGAAGGCGGCTACGGTCTTCTTCTCGTCGCTGTGCAGTTTCTCCACATCGAGAGCATGACAGTCCAAGGTAGAAAAATCCATGTTTTCCACCATATGGTTGATCATCCCCTGCAATCCCATGGTCGTCCCGTCCTCGGGAGAGTAGATCTTGGTGACGCCATAGGCCTCCAGTTCCGCAATCTCATCGGGGACAATGACCCCACCGCCGCCGCCGAAGACCTTGACATGGCCGGCGCCCCTCTCCCGCAGCAGATCGATCATATATTTGAAGCCCTCCATATGGCCGCCCTGATAGCTGGACATGGCCACACCCTGAACATCTTCTTCAACAGCGGCGTCGACAAACTCCTGGATCGATCTGTTATGGGCGAGATGGATGACTTCAGCCCCGGTATCCTGCAGAATTCTGCGGATGATATTGATGGTTGCATCATGACCGTCAAACAGTGACGTCGCTGTAACGACCCTGACATTGTTGCGTGGTTTGTAAGTTTCACTCTCCGTGCCCATCATCCACCCCTTTTCTTGTGATATACGATTAACATCGGTTATTCCGATGAATGGTTTTTATCTTTTTAAGACATATTCAGATATCACCGGGACCGCCCGGTTTCAGGCCGGTCAAAAAACTGAACGAGCGCTCAGTCATAGGTCTTTTTTATCTATCGCCGTCCATATTGTCAAGGTTTTTATCAGTATGATCGTGCGTAATAGGCTTGCTGCACCCCTGCCGACCTGCTACTATAGCCGTCAGTAGTACCTGCTCCTTCCGGTCCAGCCATGCTGGTTTTATTGAGAATTGGAATAAGACGCCTTCACAAGGATATCCCCTATGAATCTTCAGGAATTGTGCCCCGAAAAGCTTCTCTCGCCTGCAGAAGCGGTAAAAAAGATCGAAAACGGCAGCAGAGTTTTTGTCGGTACCGGTTGCGGAGAACCCCAGGAACTGATCAAGTCCATGGTGGAAAACAAGGCTATTCAGGATATCATTGTCTATCAGATGCTCTCGTCGACCTTTGCCCGGTATATGGACGACGAAGACTTTCTCAACCGGTTTTCCATCAAGCTCTTCTTCATCAGCTTTTACATGCGCCAGGCGGCCTTTGAAGGCAAGATCGACTACATCCCCGTCTTTCTGTCCCAGATCCCGGAGATCTTCGACTCGAAGGAAATCGGTCTCGATGTGGCCCTCATTCAGGTCAGCGAGCCGGACAAGTTCGGCTTCTGCAGCCTGGGAATCTCGGTGGATATCACCCTTTCGGGCATGAAGAACGCGAAGAAGGTCATCGCCCAGGTCAACCCGCAGATGCCCAGGACCTGGGGCGACAGCCTGGTCCATATAGATGAGATCGATCACATCGTTTTTCACGAAGAACCCTTGATGGAGATGCTTCCCCGTCCGAAAAACGAGAACGTCGTAAAGCGCATCGGCTACTACATCAATCAGCTGGTGGATGACGGCGCGACCATCCAGGTGGGCTTCGGCCATCTCCCCGACGCGGTAGTCTCCACGCTGGACGGCAAAAAGGATCTGGGACTGCATACCCAGGTTATCACCGATGGCCTCCTGCCTCTTTTTGAAAAAAAGGTGATCACAAACAGGAACAAATCCTACCTGCCAGGCCGGGCGGTGGCTTCTCTGTGCATGGGATCAAAAAAGCTCTATGAATATGTCCATAATAACCCGATGTTCTACTTCAGGTCCTCCGAGTTTGTCAATGACCCCAATGTCATCGCCCGCAACGATAATTTCATTTCCATAAGCTCCGCCCTGGAGGTGGACCTCACCGGCCAGGTGTGTACGGACTCCAAAGGCTACCTCTTCTACAGCGGCATAGGCGATCAGGTTGACTTTATCCGGGGCAGCAGCATGTCCAAAGGCGGGTTTTCCATCATCGTCATCCCGTCAACGGCTCAGAAGGGCAAGGTCTCGAGGATAGTCCCCCATCTGAGCGAGGGTGCTGGCGTGGCGGCGACCCGCGGCGACATTGACATCGTCGTCACCGAATACGGCATTGCCGAGCTCAGGAGAAAAAGCATCTACCAGAGGGTCATGGAACTGGCCCAGATCGCGCATCCCAAATTCCGGGAAGATCTGATTGAGGAGGCCAAAAAACGGCGATATATCTTCGCCGATCAGCTGCCTCCGTCCAACCAGGACCTCCTGTTTCTTGAAGATTACAAGTCGTCCATGAAGCTGTCGACAGGCAAGCACATCGAGTTCCGTCCGCTGCTCCCCTCGGATGAATTCGAATCGCGCCACTTCTACTATTCTCTGCAGGAGGATTCGATCTACTTCCGTTTCTTCAATAAAAGAAGGGTCTTTTCACGGGAAATGCTGCAGAAGCAATGGGCCGAGGTGGATTACCGGCGCAACATGACCATCATCGGCTACTGGCAGATCGGCCGGCGCAAACAGATCGTGGCCATCGGTTCCTATGCCGGGGTCGACGAGCATATCGCCGAGGCGGCCTTCCTGGTCAAGGAGGAGCTCCACGGCATCGGTATCGGTTCGCATCTTCTGCAGAGGCTGGAGGAAATTGCCAGGATGAACGGCTATACCACCTTCGCCGCCACGGTGCTTTCCGAGAACGTCAAGATGATCAAGGTCTTCATGGGACGCTACCCGCATGCCAAACGCATCAGCAGAGACGGGGAAATCGAGATCGAAATGCCCTTTCTCTAAGGGGAGTCCGGCCTGTTCCCGGATCGATTACTGTCTCGATCCCAGTTCCGGAAAATCCCAATAGAAGAACTCGTTATTCCGCGGCCCCTCGTCCGTGCGTCTTCTGGACTTCTCGCTTTCCGTAAGATCGAATCGCATGATCTTGCCGCTGATGGTTTTCGGAAGATCGGAGACAAATTCAATGATCCGGGGAATCTTGAATCTCGCCAGATTCTCTGTGGCATGACGGAACATCTCCAGCGCCAGCGCCCTGGAAGGCTCATAGTCTTCGTTCAAGATGATGTAGGCCTTGACGATATGGTACCGCTTCGGATCCGGAGCGCCGACCACCGCCGCTTCCCCCACGGCCGGATGCTCGATAAGAACGTTTTCCACATCGAAGGGGCCTATGCGGTAGTCGGAAGACCGGATAACATCATCAGAGCGGCTCACAAACCACCAGTACCCGTCCTTGTCAAAGGTTGCGCGGTCACCGGTATAATAATAGTTGCCGATAAATACTTCCTTGGTTTTTTCCGGATCGTCGATATAGCCGGTGAAGAGGCCCAAGGGCCGCCACCGGTCGAGCCTGACGGCGATCAGTCCCGTTTCTCCGGGCGTTGTTATCGGATTGGCATGGGCGTCCAGCAGGACCATATCATACATAAACGACGGAAATCCAAAAGAGCCTATCCGCATTTTCCCCTGCATCCACGGCGCGTTTCCGATCATTGCAGTGGATTCCGTCTGCCCGTAGTAATCGCGGATCTCTGTCCCGGTAAACCGTTTCCAGCGGTTGATGACCTCGGGATTCAAAGGCTCTCCGGCACTCATCGACTGGCGGATGGAAGAGAGATTATGACGGGTCATGTCCAGATTGATGAACATCCTCCAGGCGGTGGGCGGGGCGCAGAAGGTCGTCACCCCGCAGGCCTCCAGGGCATCCAGATAGCTGTGCCCGTCGAACATCTTGAAGAGAAAACCCGTGGCTGTCGCTCCCATGTTGAGCGGGACAAAAAAGCTGGACCAGGCCCACTTTGCCCATCCGGGCGCCGAGAGATTGTGATGGATATCGTCAGGCCGGATTCCCACCATCACATCGGTGGACAGGTGGCCGATGGGGTATGAAGCGGCGGAATGACCCACTTTTTTCGGCAGGCCCGTGGTGCCCGAGGTAAAGAAGCAGAAGAGGATATCGTTTATGCCGGTCCTGGCTGCCTCTGCCACAGGGGGTTCCATGTCCACCTCCTCGTAACTGGTCCAGCCTTCCTTGTGGCCAAGGACCAGCTTGATTTTCGGACACACTCCGGAAGCGGCGATGGCAGCATCGATCATATCCGTAAAGGCTGCATCGGACAGGATCACATCGGGAGGATAGGCCTGGAATCTGTACTGCATTTCCCGCATGATCAGGGAGGTCGCGGTCAGGACCATCGCCAGCCTCCCTTGATGCAGGCATAAGCCCCAAACCAGGTCTCCGGAACCAGGGGAACCATCATATACACGGAATCCCCCTTGTTTACACCAGCCTTACGCAGTTTATTCAAACACTTATTGCCGTTGGCAGCAAACTCCGCATAGGTATAGCTTTTCTGGCGCTGGGTGGCGATATCCATCCAGAGCAAGGCCTTTTTATCCCCTCTTTCCCGCACATGGAGATCATCGAAAATATCACCGGCCCAATTGAAATATTCCGGCAATTGCATTGTATTCAGATTCTGAAAAAAGGCTCTGGCAGTGGACTCCTTTTCGTCGTTGTCGTCCATCATGTTTAATGCCATGATGTCCTTGTACAGATCTCTTATACCCATAGGATTTACCCCCTGCTATTCCATGATCCCCAAACCCGAAAAGGCAAGCCTCTTTCCTTTTTATACCAGATGTTTTCCCCCTATCATACTTGTTTATCCCGTGCAACGGTTTTTCTTGGAATGTCCTGCAAATTGGACTTCGGATAAGAAGCCGCGCACCCGTCGGAATGTACCGTGTTTGTATGTCCGCGCCGGCAGATAAAACCTGCCCACCCTCCGCTCGCTGCACCGTCGCATCCCCCATCATGATCTGGACGCTTGGCTTATCGGATTTTTTATGTTAGGCTTTGACAATGAGACTGATCAAACCATCTTAGTAAATTTAAAAAGCTCTCATGAACCGGAAACGCCTTGTATGCACTGATTTGATCCATATTTTGAGATAATTTCTTTTCATAATAAAGGGGGTATTACATGTTAGTTGCTGTGGCTCGATTAGGAGATACAAGCGATCATGGCGGGAGTATTATATCCGCCTCAACAACGTTTACGGATAGAGGGATACCGGTTGCCAGAATGGGCGACATGCACCGATGTCCCCTGCACGGTGATACACCGATTGTGACAGGCTCAACATCCCACACACAGGATAAACCGTTTGCATATGTTGGCTGCAAGACCGGTTGCGGCGCTACGATAATTACAGGTTCACCAACATTTCACATTGAAATCCACGCGCCGGTCGCCCCCATAAATCAGGATGGCGATAACTATGATGTGCGGGTGAATGTTCAAGATTCAACAACCCACGAACCCGCAAAAAACAGGACTGTTCTGGTGCGCTATCAAGGACAGGAAAAAGTTATGAAAACAGACGAAAACGGTGCGTTGCATTTAACCCATAAGCAAGCATTAACAGCTGAAATTCTGATAGATTACCGATCTCCAAAACAAGAAATCAAGCATAAAGATATTCATGGAGAATAGTATGGTTACTGAAAATTCAACCTATATCGAATTCAATGACCGCAGGGAAGCCGTTACTGTTTCCGTAAATGATCGAGCTGCAACCCGGCAGATTATTATTGAAGAAGTGAGGCAGTCTGATTTTCAGATGACAGAAGGGTCAAGTTGGGGAAAAGAGCACTATAATAGTTCAGAAATCGAATTAGATTGGAACTATACAAAAATTGCAATTCATCATTCAGGGAAAGTTACACATGCGGCCCTGCTGCATCCCAGCTCCGGAAAATACAGCAAGAACAAATGCATGTTACCCACCACTGGGCGGATATTGGCTATCATTTTGCGGCGGATTGTGCGGGAAATATATTTGAATGCCGTGATATCAGGTTCAAGGGCTCAGGAATTAAGTATCAAAACACCGGGGTGATAAGCATAGTGCTGCTTGAAAATCTTACGGACACAGGCGATACCATGTTATCATTCTTTGCTACAAAACTGGATTCCGTACCGGAACCACAAAAGAAGGCAGTACAAACTTTAGTAAACGTTCTTACAAAGCACTTCCACATCTCAACACTTGGCGGACACCGGGAATATGCGGCAAAGCTTGCAGCGCAAAACGATAGCGAATCCAGAACCTGCCCCGGTAATGTCGGCATGAAATTTGTCTATGGATTGCGTTCCAATCTTAAGATAGATGCACCATGAAAAACCGATGGCTCTTTGCTGCATGCGTTCTCGTTTTCCTCCTTCTTACTGCATGGTTAAAGATTGGATACTATTACATCAAGGAGGACACGGTGGATGACTCACGTACAGTATTCTTTATCAAAAAAACACCCACCTGGAGAATAGAATTTATTAAGCCTTCTGTGATGGAAAAATCTGAGAGAAAACCCTACCCAAATGACGGGTTGGATGAAATGTTGGAATACTGTAGATATCGTTATGGTCTGGCAGGCACACCTGCAGAAATTTGGCAGTCATGCAATAAAATCGAAGACATAACTTTTTCAAATGATTAATGGAAAAAAGGGGACGGATGTGTCTCAAAACTTGGCGAACCTCCGGTTTATGCAGCAAAGTTTAAGTTGCTGTCAAGGTGCCAAAATGAACAAAAGAACAATTACAAATTGTGTTATAATTTTATTAACCCACTGTTTTTTTTCATTAATTGCAACAGAATTAAGCGCTGGTGAAAAGTCAAAAATCTCACTGGAAAATTCCGGGAAATACAGCGTATCGTTAAAGGCTAGAAATTTTTCAGAAAAAGAACGGATGGTTGGGTTTATAGTTAAACTTGT
>TBL_comb47_HYPODRAFT_10002021_pt1 | contig 25549 bp, 23 predicted proteins | sample TroBogypolimnion_40_FD_10682 | JGI IMG/M metagenome (IMG submission 10682)
ATTTATCAATCGTATTGATGAGTCTGTGGTATTCCATCCTTTAGGACGTGAACATATCAGAGCGATTTCTGCCATACAAATTGAGTTCTTACGTCATCGTTTACTCGATAGAGAAATTGCTTTTGAAATCACCGATGCCGCTTTGGACTTATTAGGTGAAGCGGGCTTTGATCCTGTTTACGGCGCTAGACCCATGAAACGCGCCATACAACAGCAATTAGAAAACCCACTGGCACAAGAAATACTATCGGGTTATTTTGCCGCTGGCGACACCATCAAAGTCGATGTTGATGAAAAGGGATTACAATTTTCTAAAGCTTAAGTTCATATCATTAATTAGAAAAACCAGCTTAATGCCGGTCGGGGTTTGCAACCCCGACCGAAACGTTTAGATGCTTGGATAACTTCGAAACCTGAGTAGCTTATTGCCATCCATGGCAACTGGTTTCCGGCAGTCCATGCCGGAATGACGGCTTACTCACTATGATTTATAGTGAGCGAAGATTACTTAAGGTCTAAAGTATTAAAGCGCTCTGCATTAGAATACCCTTACTCAATTTTCAACTATTGTCATAAAGAAGTAATGGACTCTTTGTTACAATAGCTTTTTTATCTTTCATTAATCATTATGTCCAATTTTAATATTCTAGTCGTCGAAGATGAAGACGCTATCAGAGGTATGTTAATGATGGTCCTCGAGCAGGCTGGCTTCATGCCCATTGCTGCCGCTGACGCGGAGGATGCTCAAAAAATACTCGATGATAAACTCCCAGATTTAATTTTGCTAGACTGGATGTTACCCGGCATGAGTGGTGCTGAATGGGCTAGACGCTTAAAAAAAGAAGCTCTGTATCAAGAAATCCCTATCATTTTATTAACCGCTAGAGGTGAAGAAGAAGATAAGGTCAGAGGCCTTGAAATAGGTGCTGATGATTACATGACTAAACCCTTTTCACCCAAAGAATTAGTTGCCCGCATACGGGCTGTATTACGTCGCAGTGGCAAAACCCAAGGACAGCCACAAATTGTTATGGGCGATTTAATACTCGATACGGAACAACACCGCCTCTCTATCAACGATAAGCCCGTAGAAGTGAGTCCTACCGAATTTCGCTTAATGCACTTTTTTATGACGCATCCTAATAAAGTCTACAGCCGCTCACAATTACTAGATCAGGTATGGGGACGTAGTGTTTATATAGAAGAACGTACTATTGATGTGCATATACGCCGCCTTAGAAAAATTCTAGAAGAATTTGGTCGCGAAGATATCGTGCAAACGGTACGCGGCTTTGGTTATCGGTTTTCTTTAGTGGACTAAGCATCATGGGTATCTGGGGAAAAGAGATCAAATCGATCCTTTTGTTTGTCTTGATGATTTCCGTCATTGGCGGTTTCACAGGACTGTTCTGGCCTTTAATGTTTTTATTGCTAGTGAGCATTATTGCAAGACAAGTCATACAAATCAGTCGCTTTGAAACTTGGATTAGTCGAGGGGGCGGCAAAAAATATTCTGCCACTGTTGGTATATGGGAAGATCTTTATTACCATGTCTACCGCATTAAAAAGAATGAAAGACGTCGCAAAAAGAAGCTAGGGCAGATGATCGACCAGTTTCGACAATCGACAGAAGCACTACCTGATGCCGCTGTAGTCTTAGGCGTTAATAATGAAATTGATTGGAGCAATAAAGCCGCCAGAAAAGTCTTTGGCCTAAAGGCTTCAGACAAAGGTCAGCGCATCCCTAATCTTATTCGTTACCCTGAATTTATTCGTTATCTAAAAACTAATAATTATCAAACATCCGTTATTATACCGTCGCCAGTCGATCATAATATTACCTTAGAAATACGCATAGTGCCCTATGGCGCAGGCTTACGCCTATTACTGGCACAAGACATCACCCAATTAAAAAAATTGGAGCGCACACGTAAAGATTTTGTGGCTAATGTCTCACATGAACTGCGAACCCCCTTAACCGTATTAAAAGGTTATTTAGAAACCCTGCAAGATTTAGATGATGGTCAGTCACCGCTACTCACCAATTCATTTTTGCAAATGCAAGGTCAGACTGAGCGCATGCAACATCTAGTCGATGATTTGTTATTACTGACACGCTTAGAAACTCAACAGAAAAAATTACACTGCGTAGATATACCGGCATTATTAAGTCAGATCTGTAAAGAGGGTGATGACTTAGAAAGTGACACTAGGCGTATCGAATTAACCTTAGAATCCTCGGGTCATATTATGGGCGAAGAACAAGAGTTACGCAGTGCCTTCACAAATTTACTCGGCAATGCACTTAAATATTCACCCGATAACACCATCGTAAAACTACACTGGTATCAAGATGCTAATAGCGTTGTGCTGGCCATTACCGATAAAGGTGAAGGCATTGCTAAAACCGATATTTCACGCGTTACTGAACGCTTTTACCGCAGTGAAGTCAAACGAGTTAAAAAAGTAAACGGCACGGGATTGGGTTTGGCGATTGTTAAGCATGTGCTAATGCGCCATGATGCCCAGTTAAAGATTACCAGTGAGCTAGGCAAAGGCAGTTGCTTCAGCTGCCATTTTCCGGTTAGTCGTATTTGTGATTAAGCCTAAGCAGGCTATTTGATTAAGAATCTGCGTGTACATCATGACAAGCAAATATGAGCAAAAATCTTCCGGCATGAACTGCCTGGACTTGGGCTATATGGATGTAACTTAGAGACCATTCATAGCACTAGACATCAATTTCCCTGCCGATATGAGGCGCTAATTGAATGGCGCTTATAACGATAAGCAATGAGCGTGGGAGCAACAACAAAGCTAAGGCTTTTCCCCTAGGTTTTACTTTCTGCTCCCAAGCTGAGCATGTCCATCAAACCATGAATAAACTCCAGCTTCTGCTCAGTGTTTTCAAAAGGCTGAATAAACCTGAGCTTATCAACGCCATCAAACTTATAGCGTTGAGCTTGAGTTTGTATCAGGTTAATTAATCGACCCGTATCAATCTGTGGCTCTGCGCTAAAGATAATGCGGCCACCACCGACATTAGCTTCTATTTTTCGGATGCCTAGCTTTTCTGCTTGCTGCTTTAACTCGGTGACGCTGAATAAGGTTTTAACAGCGTCTGGTAATAAACCAAAGCGATCTATCATTTCTACCTGTAACTCACGCAAGTCTGTCGTGGTTTGGGTATTAGAAATACGCTTGTACAACACTAAACGCGCATGAATATCAGGCAGATAATCTTCTGGAATTAAGGCTGCGGTTTGTAAATCTACCTCCGCACCTCTATCCATAGGCGTATCCAGTTCGGGCTGCTTGCCTGACTTTAAGGCAGTCACTGCGCGTTCTAACAATTCGCTATACAAGGTAAAACCAATTTCTTGAATCTGACCACTTTGATCATCGCCTAGTAACTCACCGGCTCCGCGTATCTCCATATCGTTAGAGGACAGCATAAAACCTGCGCCTAAATCACCGGAGCTTTCTACCGCCTGCAAGCGCTTCAGGGCATCTTTACTCATAGCGGCTTTAGGTGGCACAATAAAATAGGCATAAGCTCGATGATGCGAGCGACCCACTCTACCGCGCAATTGATGTAACTGGGCTAGGCCGAGCTTATCAGCTCTATCAATAATAATGGTGTTAGCGCTAGGTATATCGATGCCGCTTTCAATAATGGTAGAGCACAATAATAAATTAAAACGTTGATGATAAAAGTCCAACATAATGCGTTCTAATTCACGCTCTGGCATTTGACCATGGGCTATTTCAATACGCGCTTCGGGTATTAAGGCCTCTAGTTGCAAGGCCATTTTTTCCATGCTTTTAACATCGTTATGCAGAAAGAATACCTGACCACCCCGTTTAATCTCACGCAAGCAAGCTTCTCTAACTTGGGCATCTATCCATTCGGTGATAAAGGTTTTAATGGCATGACGGTTAGGCGGTGGGCTAGCAATAATGGAAATATCTCTTAAACCTGACATGGCCATATTCAAAGTTCGAGGTATCGGCGTTGCTGTTAGGGTGAGCATATCTAACTCGGCACGCATTTTCTTAAAGTGCTCTTTTTGACGTACGCCAAAACGATGCTCTTCATCAATGACCACCAAACCCAAGGCTTTAAACTTAAGCTCTTTAGATAATAAGGTGTGCGTACCAATGACAATATCGACTTTGCCATCGGCCAAGTCTGCAGCGATTTCTTTTAACTGCTTAGGTGTAACAAAACGCGACATCACTTCTACGCGGAACGGCCAATCTGCAAAACGATCGCGGAAGTTTTGATAATGCTGTTGCGCTAGCAAGGTGGTGGGCACTAATACCGCTACTTGCTTGCCACTTTGTACGGCAATAAACGCGGCACGCATTGAGACTTCGGTTTTACCAAAACCCACATCACCACAAATGACCCTGTCCATAGGTTGAGGCTTGGCCATATCTTCCAAAATAGCTTCAATGGCTGAATACTGATCTGGAGTTTCTTCAAAAGGAAAGGCATCGGCAAATACTTGATAATCAACGGTATCAATATCAAAAGCATGACCTTGTTTAACCGCTCTTTTAGCATGAATTTCTAATAACTCAGCTGCGACATCACGAATCCTAGCAATCGCTTTAGTTTTAAGTTTACCCCACTGATCGCCACCCAACTTATGTAAAGGCGCGCTATCAGGGTCCATGCCCGTATAACGCCCTATCAAATGCAAGGCAGCCACAGGCACATAGAGTTTGTCGTGATTCGCATATTCCAAAGACAAAAACTCTGAGGCGATACCGCCAATTTGTAAGGTTTGTAAACCTAAATAACGACCCACACCATGCTCTTGGTGTACCACAGGTGAACCTATGGTCAACTCGTTAAGATTATTAATGATATTTTCTAGCTCACGCGCGGCAGATTGTCTGCGTCTACGTCGTTGCTGAACTTTTTCTCCAGACAACTGGCTTTCGGTAATAATAGCGATCGCAGGATTACTCAGCCATAAACCCAAGGCCATAGGCGCAACCATGACACAAGGAGACACTTCAGACTTTAAAAAGGCCGGCCAACTTTCGACTTGTTTTACGCTAACCTTATAAGACCTAAGCTTATCAATCAGCGCCTCTCTACGACCTGGCGATTCGGCGACAAACAAGATTTTGCCCTCAAAACCAGCTATAAACTGCTGTAAAGCTTGAGCCGGTTCAGGGAGTTTGCCATCGATAATCAATTCTGACGGCACGTGGCAGGCAAAGTTAACGCTTTGGCTACTTGCTACATCGCCCAATGCTGTTATAGCTTCTGGATTATCTAGGCTAATTTGAGCAAATGAACGCATACTTAATGCTAAGTCTTCAGCCGACAAGAATAAATGCTCGGGCTTTAGCAACGGTCTGTTGACATCATATTTACGCTGTAAATAACGTTCATCGGCTTCCGCATAAAAAGCGACCGCCGTCGCATTAAAACTCATTGACGACACAACAATGGCTGTCGACGGCAAATAATCAAATAAGGTCGCTGTTTGCTCTACAAATAACGGCAAATAATATTCTATGCCGCTAGGTGTAATGCCTTTACTGACATCAACATACAAAGTGTTTTTAGGTGAGACTTCAGGGAAATAGCTGCGAAAGGCTTGGCGAAAAAGCTTGATAGATCCATCCGTCAGCGGAAATTCGCGTGCGGGGAATAATTGTATAGACTCAATCTTTTCTAAGGAACGCTGGGTTTCTGGATCAAAGGTACGTATCGATTCAATTTCTTCATCAAATAATTCAATACGAAAAGGGACTTTGCTACCCATGGGAAACAAATCAACAATGGCGCCTCTAACCGCAAACTCAGCATGTTGATAAACTTGCGATACGCACTGATAACCTACGCTTTCTAACTTGATTCGGTTCAGCTCTAAGTTAAAATCATCACCGACATTAATAGCAAAACTATTGGCTAAAACATGCTCTCTAGGCGCAAGCCTGTGCATTAAGGTGGTTACTGAAACCACCAAAGCTCCTCGCTTTATCTGAGGCAATAAGGCCAGAGTTTTTAATCGTTCTGAAATAATTTCCGGCAAAGGCGAGAACACATCATAAGGCAGTGTTTCCCAATCAGGAAAATGTAAAATAGCATGTTCGCCCTTTAAGAAGAACGCTAACTCATGCTCCAACCGTAAAGCAGTTTGATTATCGGGGGTCACAATAACGAACAATCGATCTTCATTTTTAATGGCATTGGCCAAAACCAAAGAGTCGCTGCATCCTGCTAAACCTGTCCACAGAACAGTAGCCTCTTTTGAAGTAGGAATCTTGGGAGAAAAAATCGGTGTATTAGCCATTACAGTTTAAATAATCAAGATGAAATTCATAGTCACAGTCATGATAAACTTCACGCTACAACCTGCTATATTAATGATCGAGACAATATCTATATGCCCGAACTACCCGAAGTTGAAACGACCTGTCGTGGTATCACGCCCCATATTGTTGGCCAAACTATCAAACAGGTTATTATTCGTCAACCTCAATTACGCTGGCCAGTACCTGAAACACTGAATAAGATCTTATCCGGACTGGAAATTCACTCAGTATCTAGGAGAGCTAAATATCTATTGTTTACCACCGAGACAGGCACGATGCTAATCCATTTAGGTATGTCCGGTAGCTTAAGAATTATGTCAGCAGGACAACTACCTAGCAAACACGACCATATCGATTTTGTTTTCAATAACGACACGGTATTACGCTTTAACGATACTCGTCGCTTTGGTGCCGTATTATGGACCGATGCGCCGATAGAACAGCACTCGCTACTTAAAGACTTAGGCCCAGAGCCCTTATTGGACGATTTTAACGGTGAACTACTTTACCAACGCGCCAACAACCGAAAAACTCCAGTCAAATCCTTCATTATGGACAGTCATGTTGTCGTTGGCATAGGTAACATCTATGCCAACGAAGCTTTATTTATGGCAGGCATATTACCCTCACGCCCAGCCGGCAGCATTTCTTTAGCGCACTATGAAAAGCTAGCGGATTGTATTCGAATTATTTTGCGACACGCTATTTTACAAGGTGGCACTACGCTACGAGACTTTGTCAATGAAGCTGGAAAACCGGGCTATTTTCAACAACAACTCCGCGTTTATGGCCGCGCCAACTTGCCTTGTATTGACTGCCAACAACCCTTAATAGAAATTAGAATGGCTAATCGCACCACGGTATTTTGTAACACTTGTCAGCACTAACAGTTTTTTTGTGGGCTACCAACTTATTTAGCTTAACCGTTCACTTTTAGACAGAGCTCTCCTAAGCGCAGACAAAAGGCGAAAGGTTAAACCTAGCATCTGCAACGACTTAAGTTACTAGCCTCTTAGGCTTAAGCCGCTCCAACAGAAAATTTTGCCTAGGTTATTAAGCGACCATTCCTTTGTGTTTTTATTGCAGAATAAACTTAAGACCTATGAGCATTAAAATAGAAGCCAAAATAGGACGCAAGAATCTTTCTGGAATTTTTGCACTTAAGTGACTACCTATCCAGATACCAGGTAAAGAACCCGTCAATAAACTACCTAATAACACTAAATCGACATTACCTAAACTCAAATGGCCAATACCTGCCACAGCCGTTAACGGTATGGCATGTGCCAAATCGGTACCGACAATTTTCAGCGTGGTCATTTTAGGATAAAGAAACAACAAAGCAACCGTTCCAAGAGCTCCTGCACCCACTGAAGACAGGGTTACCAATACCCCTAACACCGCGCCTATTAATATGGTTGCAGGTATTTGTAAATGCTTGAAGCGTGCGGCATTCTCGGGCGTACTATGCTCATCATCAATCACTGGCATTTTTGCCGCTCTACTAATAAGTACACTGCGCACCAATAACGAACAGGCCGTTAAAACCAAAGCAATACCGAGCGTAAACGTAATTGTTCCAGTAATTTCTTGCCCTACCGACATCAAATATTTCAATACGAATAAGGTTGCTACAGCAAAAGGTAAACTACCTAGGGCTAACCAGCCGACAATTTTCCAATCCACTGAACCATGCTTACCATGATGTACCCAAACGCCGCCGGTTTTAGTAATCGCTGCAAAAAGTAAGTCCGTACCGACTGCAACCGCTGGTTTAAAACCGAATAAAAACACCAACAAAGGTGTCATTAATGAACCACCACCGACACCGGTAACACCCACCAATAAACCTACGGCAAAGCCAGAGAACGTATATGCCAAATTCATTAAAGCTAACCTTCTGTTATTACGCTAAAAATTTCGAAATTATAACAGCTAAGCAGCAGGGCTTTAATTTTAATGTCATCTAAATAAAATCTAAAAGTCTTAAATCAAGTCACCCGTTAAATTGTTGTTGAAATTGAATAGTATTGGTTACTGTTTTACATTCATTGGGCTTTACATCAATAGCCTATATAATAGGCCCATCTTATATTCCTATAAGGAAAGACCATGAAAACGGTAAATGTCAGCGGTTTAAAAAACAACCCTAGTGAAGCATTGCGAATGGCTAACACTGACTTAGTGTTGGTGATGAACAGAAATGAACCCGATGCTTTAATGGTGGGGCTTAAATCATCAAACATAATTGATATGCCAGGCGTCCGTATAGCCTTAGCAACGGCTTTATTTAAAGAAGGTGACTTATCCCTAGCACGCGCAGCTAAACTAGCTGATGTGCCCTTGGCTAGTTTTATCTCGCATATATCAAGACTAGGTGTGCCGGTTATTAATCAAACAGAAGAAGACGTAAAGCAGGATTTAGATACATTGGATCAGTGGTTAAAGGAAGCCTAAGTCTTTATGACACGAATTGTTATTATTGATTCTAGCCCCTTAATTGGCTTAGCCATAGTCGATGGTTTACAGTGGTTGCCGGCTATTTTTGGCACTGTTTACTTACCTGAATCAGTAACGTGGGAAGTATTACCCCATAAAAATGCACCAGGTAAAACAGCTATAGCGCATGCTATTGAAATCGGCTGGCTAACCATTTGGCCTGAACCAATCAAGCCATTATTAGATATTGATCTTGATGCCGGCGAAACGGATTGCATCAATGTAGCCTTAGGTCATCCTGATAAATCTTTATTGATTATGGATGAGCGTGCCGGACGCGCCGTAGCCAAAGAAAAGGGATTAAGCGTTACCGGCACTGCCGCTATTATTGGACTAGCTAAAAAACAAAACTTAATTCCATCAGCAAAGGCAGCTTTTGAATTACTGCATAATTCTGATTTTCGCATTTCTGCCACAGTTATTAATTTGATTTTATCGAGTGTTAATGAGTAATAGTTTCAATCAGTAAAATCTAAACTTAAATCTTCACTCAATTCATCAACAGAAATTTATATTGCTTATGTCGCGCCACTTAGTTCCTAAATACTGAAAAGCTAGGGACGGGGTTGCAAAGCCCACTTCACTTGTGCGTGGGCTGTTCCCGATACTGTTCTAATTGTGGTACATCCCCTATTATTTCTAAGCTGTTGGCTTATTGGTAAATATAAAGTTGAATGATAAGAGCCGGATGAAGCGAAAGTTTCACGTCCGGTTCTGTGAGAGCCTCAAGGGGTAGTTCCTTGGGGCTACTCGACCTTGCTGTAGGATTTACCACCCGTTGCGAAAAATCTAATTACCGACAGTGAGGGAAAATTAGCGTGCGCAATGCCGTTCTCAGTTCCGATCTTAACTTATAAATTAATCTCACTTATTACTGGAACCTCCGTTTATATTTTGTTACAATTAACGCTTTAAAGCACAAAAGAGAAGCTAAGAAACGTGTCAAAAATTAAATATATAGATTTGTTTGCTGGTATGGGTGGCATTAGATTAGGGTTTAGTCAAGCCTGTGATGAACTTGATTTAAGTCATGAATGCGTGTTTTCATCAGAAATAAAACCTCATGCTATAGATATATATAAATATAATTTTAATGAAAATAATATTCACGGTGATATTACCCAGATAAACGCTAGTGACATTCCAGATTTTGATTATTTATTAGCAGGTTTTCCATGCCAAGCATTTAGTGCGGCAGGAAAACAACTCGGTTTTGATGATACAAGAGGAACATTATTTTTTGATGTAGCTAGAATTTTAAAAGAAAAAAAACCAAAAGGATTTATTCTTGAAAATGTCGATGGTTTCGTAACACATGATAAAGAATGCAAAACAGATGAAATTGGCAGAACATTAAGCATTATTTTAAATACACTAAAGGATTTAAATTATAAGGTTACATGGAAGGTATTAGACGCTTCAAATTTTGGAGTTCCTCAAGTAAGGAAAAGAGTTTTTATAATAGGTAATTTAATAACAGAGCCAAATTTAGAAAACTTCACTTTTATAAAAAGCCAAATTGGTGATATTTTAGAGGAAGGATTACCAACAATCACATCTTATTTTATTGATCAATTATTAAAGTATTATCATGTGGACGACCTTAAAGGGAAATCTATTAAAGATAAGCGTGGCGGTAAAAATAATATTCACAGCTGGGACATTGCAATAAAAGGCGAAATTAATACTCATCAAAAAATAGTATTGGAACGCCTTTTACGCGAAAGAAGAAAAAAACATTGGGCAAAATTAAAAGGTATTACATGGATGGATGGAATGCCGCTTACATACAATGAAATCGCCTCATTTTGTACAGATATTCCCGCTGAACAACTTAAAATACTATTATCTGATTTAGAAAAAAAAGGCTATGTCAAACTAGAGCATCCAAAAGATATAATGACTATTAATGGTAAAAATAAACGCCATCCTGATATAAATAAAGACAAAGGTTATAATATCGTAACAGGGAAGTTAAGCTTTGAGTTTAATGAAATTTTACACCCAAAAGACATATCTAACACATTAGTAGCAACTGAGGTTGATAGAATAGGTGTGGTAGATGGTGAAAAGATAAGAAGATTATCTGATAAAGAATGCTTACGATTTTTTGGATTTCCAGATAGCTATCAATCTAATATTCCTAATAAAAAACTATATGATTTAATAGGAAACACAGTTGTTGTACCCGTGGTCAAATCAGTGGCACTCAGATTATTACAATAGTTTATTGACCAAATAAACACCTTTGTTTTCAGAAACTCTTTTTAAATACATCTCTTCGGTCTCATATAACGCTTTAACAAATTCTTCTTTAGTTTTAAAAGAACTATAAGTTGGATTGGCGGCATACCATGATGCAGGCCTGATATTGTAAATAACGTCACGCTTAACTTGTGTCTTTAAAGGAAACCGCTCGCTAGCACAACAAATCTCCCAAATTTTCTTTAACCAGATATTTTGAATAACCAATTTCCCTTCATTGAGAATATAACCAAAAATCAAATAATCTGAATATATTCTTTCTGGATTAGTGGCTAATGATTGACAATATGATTGAAAGTTTGCAATATCAAAATTAGCTCCTGCATTCATATCAAAACATTTTATTTCCAGTAGTGATACGGAACTATTATGTGAGTTATGAAGCAAAAAATCTGGAAATGACTGGGAGTTGGAAGGAGAGCTATAAATTATTTCATTTTCTATCATCCATTTTTCAAGCCATTCTTGTATATGTCCACCTATACCATCTTTACTGTTTATTTCAAATTCTATTGTATTCATCTTAAATGTTATTTTCCCTACAAGACCATTATTTACTTCTACTAATAAGGCTTCATACATTTTTTTTGCTGTATCACTTGGCATTACTAAACTCGTCTATCTTACTGAAATGAATGTCTGATTATAAGGATAGCTTGTTAATAAACAAGTGATGACTGAAATACAACAGAAAAATACTTTTAGCTAGCAAGGCAACCTATAACGGCCGTACGACGGTTTAATCTGTACAGAATATTCGCGTGGGCTGGATTCACTACGCCTAAAATACCGACGATTAGTGCAGTAAGACGACCACCTTTTATCATGGCCTAGCCTACTCATATAAGCCTTTGATAAAGATACTAAAAATATTCATCACTCGACCATAATCCTTGCCATCATTAGCAAAAAGTGCAGAACCAGCTGTTTTTGCAGCCTAACTTTAACGCCCCGCATCAAAACCTAGGCTCAAGATAGGGCATAAAAAGTTTTTGTTTTGCAATTTAAGTCGATAATAAGTAAACAAAAAGCATTTATTGCCTAATTGACCCGCTCAGTAAGAAATCAAAATGATTTTGTTTCCTAATGAACGCCAAAAAAAGCAAGAAATTTATTTTTGAAACCTTAGTAATTTAAAAATATAAACTAACATGACTTAAAGTTAGTCTGCAGTGCGTCTAAGTTACGAAACAAATCGTCTGCTAAAGATAAATACCTCGTCCTAAACGCTTGATACTACCATTATCTTTGAAAGAACCGAGAAGATAGCTATACATCCGCAGCACAGCTTTCTGTAAAACGGTGACTATTGCTCAGTTAGAGGTTCGCATTGCTTATATAGTGCTGCTTAGTTCATAGATCCTGAAAAAATTAGGAATAACTTTCTGGGAACGTCAAGCCCTAGCTCGGCACAGTATCGTCATGTTGATTTTGTCTGTTGCTGACAACGCCGAACTGGGGCTTGGCGTTCCCAGAATTAATAGACTCTCTATATATCTCCCTGCTTATTTTAGGTATTATGGCTGCTTTATTTCAGGCTTTTTTATGATGACTTTTATTAATACACTCAAACCTGAACTAGACCAACTCCCTGCTGAATTAGCGCTTACGGTCGCTAAGTCTTTAAATCAATGGCTTGAAAAACTAACCGAACTTAAGCTGGAATTTTACCCAACACCAGAAATAACAAGCTCTATCGTTAAAGTGTGGTGCTCCAGTTTATTTGTTGCTGAAAGTTGTAACCGAAGACCTGAAATATTGCTGGAGTTAATGACTAGTGGTGATTTATTAAGTGCTTATCCCAACAGTTATTTTATTCAGCAACTAGCACAACGACAATTCAGCAGCGAAGCCGAACTGATGCAGGCGCTCAGGCAATTTCGGCAACGAGAAATGATCCGTATCGCTTGGCGTGATTTGGCCGGTTGGGCGCCCTTATCTGAAACCCTGATGGATGTCTCTTTATTAGCTGATGCCTGCATACAATACGCGCTGGATTTTCTCTATCAGTTGGCTTGTGATAAACGCGGTACACCTTTGCTGTCTGACGGTAATCCCCAGCAAATAATCGTATTAGGCATGGGAAAACTCGGCGCTTATGAGCTGAATTATTCATCTGATATCGATTTGATTTTTGCTTACCCAGAAAACGGGGTTTTGCCCGACAAAAAAGCAAGCAGTTACAGTGAATTTTTTACGCGTTTGTGTCAAAGTCTGGTTAAAGTGCTGGATGAAATAACCGCCGACGGTTTTGTGTTTCGTACCGATATACGTTTGCGACCTTTTGGTGATAGTGGCCCTATCATCATGAGCTTTGAGGGTATGGAAAACTATTACCAAAGCCAAGCACGCGAATGGGAACGTTACGCGATGATTAAAGCTAGGCAGGTCGCAGGCGACTTTACTACCGGCAAACAACTCATGTCCTTGCTAAACGCCTTTGTTTATCGGCGTTATTTGGATTACGGTGCCTTTGAAGAACTACGCTCTTTAAAGTCACAAATTAGCCAAGAATTAAAACGCAAAGATCGCTGCGATAACATTAAATTAGGCCCCGGTGGCATACGTGAAGTTGAATTTATCGGTCAAGCCTTCCAGTTAATTCGTGGCGGTAAAGAAAAAACCCTGCAAACTCGCGGTATATTGGATGTACTGCAACACTTAAGCGATCTAAAATTAATAGCGACACATGATGCAGAGCAACTCATTCTGTCCTACTGTTTTCTGCGTAGAGTAGAAAACCATATTCAACAATATCAAGATCGGCAAACCCATGACTTGCCATCAACACCCGCCCTGCAACAAATATTGGCTTATTCTTTAGATTATCCAGACTGGGATAGCTTTAAAAAACAACTAGATAAGATAAGAGTGCAAGTACAATCGGTATTTGATCAGGTTTTTTCTCTATCTAGGCAAGAAGAACAAGAACGCCATAGCCTACAAATCTGGATGCATACAGCAGAAGAATTGCAATTACGAAATTACTTGAATGACTATGGCTTTTTGCATAGCGAGATCAGTCTTACTCTAATTCAGCAGTTTAAAAATGCCCCAGCGATCCGGCACTTAAGTGCCAAAGGTGCTAAAGTACTTGATCATTTAATGCCGCAGGTCATAGAAGCCATGCAGCCACTTGATAATCCCGATGAAACATTAAAACGCCTACTGACCTTATTTGAAGCTATTGCCGGTCGCAATGTTTATTTATCTTTACTAGCGGAAAACCCTGATGCCTTAGCCCAACTACTACGCCTGTCATCAGCGAGTCCTTGGATTTGCGACTATTTATCACGTTATCCGCTATTATTTGATGATTTACTAGACTCTCGCAGCCTCTTTGAACCGCTCAAAAAAGAACATCTTGATGAACAACTGACCCAATTATTAGCAAACATCGAGATACAAGATTTAGAACAACTCATGATAGTGCTGAGACAATTTAAACACACGAATGTATTACGAGTTGCCGCTGCCGATATAATGGGCGCGATTCCAATCATGGTAGTCAGTGATTATTTAACGACTATCGCAGAAAGCATCGTAGCAAAGGTCGTAGAACGAGCATGGCTGATACTCACTGAGAAACACGGCTGTCCACCTAATGCTTTAGCTTATGGTTTTGCTGTGATTGGTTTCGGTAAGTTCGGCGGTATCGAGTTAAGTTATGGCTCCGATTTAGATCTAGTCTTTTTATATGATTGCGAAGATGGCAATGCCCTGACTGAAGGTGGTGCATATCCTATTTCCTGCGCTCAATTCTATGGGCGCTTAGGGTTAAAAATCAGGCATATTTTAGACATTAAGTTATTATCGGGTCTACTTTATGACATCGACATGCGCTTACGCCCTAACGGTGATTCTGGCTTATTAGTGACTCATATTAATAGTTATGAAGCCTATCTTAAAAATCAAGCTTGGACTTGGGAGCATCAAGCGTTAGTCAGAGGGCGTTTTATTACCGGTGATTTACGTTTAAAAACCTTATATGAAGAGATTCGCACTAGAATCTTAAGTCTACCTAGAGACTTGGATCAACTAAAAATTGAGGTTCAGGGCATGCGTATCAAGATGCGAGAGGCATTGGCAACCAAAAAATTAGATCAGTTTGACTTAAAACACAGTAAAGGCGGTATTGCTGATATTGAGTTTATAGTACAATTCGGTGTTTTAGCGCGAGCTGCAAAAAATAAAACCTTAACAACTTACACCGATAACGTCAGGTTGCTGGATGGCTTACAAGAAGATGGCTTTATATCGAACGCTGATGCAGAAACTCTAAAGGTCGCTTATTGCACTTATCGCGACATGGGTCATAAGTTGGTTTTGCAAGGAGAGCTAACGCTAGTCAATACAGCCGAAGTACTGGAATTGAGCAGTAAAGTTGGGCGAATTTGGAATGATTTTATGGAATAAGACCCTAACCGTAGGCTCACTGCCTACAGTTAAGTAATCTGTGTGCTTGGAGTAAAACAGCTTCAGCTGTTTTAAAAGGCAAGAGCTGAAGCTCAGCACTCCAAGTTTTTAACTGTCGGCAGTGTCCGTAGGCTTGGTAAGCAACGCGCATCTGGCAGACTCGGTGGATGCGTGCTGCTTATCCACCCTACATAACTAATACACTAATTTTTGGAGAATAAACGATGACTATGGACGATAGAGACGGCGTTATTTGGCTGGATGGACAATGGGTTGAATGGCGCGAAGCTAAAGTCCACGTATTAACGCATACCTTGCATTATGGCTTAGGTGTGTTTGAAGGCGTTAGAGCTTATCACGCTGAAAAAGGTACAGCCATATTTAAAATGCACGAGCATACCGATCGTTTATTCCGCTCTGCACATATCATGAATATGCAGATACCCTATACCAAGGAAGAAATCAATCAAGCCTGTCGTGATGCTGTTGCCAAAAATAGTTTAGATAGTGCTTATATTCGTCCTATGTGTTTTTATGGCTCTGAAGGTATGGGCTTACGCGCGGATAATTTAAAAATTCACGTTATGATTGCTGCCTGGCCTTGGGGCGCTTATCTGGGTGCAGATAGCATCGAACAGGGTATTCGTATTCGCACGTCTTCTTATGTTCGTAATCATCACAACAGCACTATGTGCAAAGCCAAAGCCAATGGCAATTACATTAATTCCATATTGGCGCTGCAAGAAGCTTTGTCGAATGGTTATGATGAAGCTTTAATGCTGGATCATGAAGGTTTTGCCGCTGAAGGTAGTGCTGAAAACTTGTTTATTGTTCGTAATGGCAAAATTTATACACCAGAAACGACTTCGGCTCTGGAAGGTATTACCCGTGATACGGTCATGACCATTGCCAAAGAACAAGGTTTTGAAGTTATCGAAAAACGCATTACTCGCGATGAAATTTATATCGCTGATGAAGCCTTCTTTACCGGTTCTGCTGCTGAGGTAACACCGATCAGAGAATTGGATAATCGTCAGATTGGTTGCGGCAGTCGTGGTGTTATCACCGAAAAACTACAATCTCTATATTTTGACTATGTGCATGGCCGCAGAGACGATCATGCCGATTGGTTGACTTACGTTACACAGCCTTGAATCCTGCACCGAAAATATTAGTCGTCGGCCCTTCATGGGCCGGTGATATGGTGATGGCGCAAAGCTTATTTATCACCTTAAAAAAAGCTCAGCCTGAATGCCAAATTGATGTGCTAGCGCCAGCCTGGTCATTTCCCTTGCTGGATAGAATGCCAGAAGTAAGCAATGCTATCGCGATGCCGTTATCACACGGTCAATTCGGTTTATTAGACAGAGTTAGCCTAGGTAGAAGCTTACGCGCTAATCACTATCAGCAAGCTATAGTACTACCGAACTCATGGAAATCGGCGCTAATCCCTTATGTTGCAAATATCCCTCTACGTACCGGTTATATCGGTGAATGTCGCTGGGGTTTATTGAATGATGCAAGAAAGCTCGATAAAACCTTATTAACAATGACGGTTCAGCGTTTTGTTGCTTTAGGCTTGCCTAGCCCTACGCCATTACCGCCAAACTATCCTATTCCATATCTGGCTATTAACCTAGATCAGCAACAAGTCGTTATCGACAAATTCAAATTAAACTCCAATTTTGTAGTTGTAGGTCGGGTTAGCGATAGTGTAACCCGACATATCGAAGCAGAAAACCATACGTCAACAAAAATATTAGCCCTATGCCCAGGTGCAGAATACGGCGCAGCAAAACGCTGGCCGGCAAACTTTTATGCTGAAGTCGCACAGCAAAAAATAGCTCAAGGTTGGCAGGTTTGGCTGTTTGGTTCTAATAAAGATAAAGAGGCGGCCGCACAAATTAACAACGCAGTCTCTGGTGCATGTTTAGACTTTACAGGGCGCACCTCATTAGATGAAGCCGTTGATTTAATGTCCTTAGTGGATGTTGTAATCAGCAATGATTCAGGGTTGATGCATGTTGCCGCCGCGCTGGATAAAAAAACCATCGCCTTGTACGGCTCTTCTGATCCACTATTTACACCGCCGCTCAATGCGAAAGCTCAAATTATCACTTTAAACTTAGCGTGTTCACCCTGTTTTAAACGAGAGTGTCCTTTAGGCCATACCCGTTGTTTAACAGATATAAAGCCACAACAAGTGCTTGATAGTATTGAAATTAACTCATGAAAATTGCCATCGTCAAACTCTCGGCACTGGGTGATATCGTACATGCTATGGTGGCCTTACAATTTATTAAAGCACAAGTACCTAACCTAGAAATAGACTGGATTGTTGAGCAGCGTTTTGCAGGTGTATTAGAAAATAATCCTGATATCAATGCTATTTATACCGTCAACTTAAAGTCTTTAAAAACGCACAAAGCGGGTATTTTTGAGCAAATTAAAGCTATCCGTGACTATGCAAAAAATAACTATGATTTAGTCATAGACGCACAAGGTCTGCTAAAATCAGCGATCACTGCTAGGCTATTAGGTAAGCCTGTTGCAGGCTTCGATAAGGATTCTATTAGAGAAAAAGCCGCCGCTTGGTTTTATGATGTAAAAGTTGCCTGTGCTTATGATGCCAACACCATTGATAGAAATGCCTTGGTAATTAGTCGGCCTTTAGACATTAGTATTACGCCTGAACAGATACTCAACAAAAAACCTTTTTTATTCTTTAGCGAGACGGATCAAGCCTACACTGATTTTTTAGCCACAGATAAACACAATATTGTTTTGGTTATCAGCTCTACGTGGGAAAGCAGAAACTATCCTGCGGAAAAATTTGTCGCCGTTGCCGGCGCTTTACAGCAAAATTGCTTGGTGATTTGGGGCAATGCCCAAGAAAAAGAAAAGGCTGAGTGGATGGCGACGCAGTCCAACACCATTAAAGTCATGCCTAAGCTGGACTTTAATGGTTTAAAAGCGCTAATCGCTCATTCTGATTTATTGATCGGCAATGATACGGGGCCTACCCACATGGCCTGGGCTTTAAACAAACCCTCTATCACGCTGTTTGGCCCTACACCGATCAGCCGGGTTTACCAAACTGACATCAACAAAGTGCTTAAATCAGCCTCTATCGTTAATGCCTATAAACTCAATAAACAAGATTATACAATCAAGGATATTAACGAATCTGACATCATTAAGCTGGCCAAGGATTTGTTGGGCTAAATCCCATAAAGACTTTGATAAGCTTTAATGGCATTGAGCTGTTCTTCAGCTCCATCAGCGGTTAAGTATTCAATGATATTGGCTAACGTGATAATAGCTATCACCGGCATAGCAAATTGCGCTTCAACTTCTTGTATCGCTGAACAGTCATTAAGTCCCTTTTCTTGTCTATCTAAAGCGATTAAAACCCCAGCAGGCTTAGCATGAGCCTGATTAATAATCTCCACCGACTCTCTAACTGAAGTACCTGCGGTAATGACATCATCAAGAATGATAACGTTACCTATAAGCGGAGCACCTACCAAATTACCGCCCTCACCATGATCTTTGGCCTCTTTACGATTGAAGGCAAAAGGGATATCGTCACCAGTAATCTGAGCATAAGCAATAGACGTTGCACTCACCAACGGTATGCCTTTGTAGGCTGGCCCATACAGAATATCCACTTTTATATTAGCTTGTAGTAAGGCTTGGGCATAAAAATGCCCTAACTTACCCAGTTGAGCACCGGTATTAAATAATCCAGTATTAAAAAAATAAGGACTGGTACGGCCAGACTTTAATTGAAACTCGCCAAATTTTAATACACCGCAAGCGAGTGCGTAGGAAATGAAGTCTTTTTGATAATCAAGCATGATGTAAAAACAGGTTAAAGGTTAAGGGCTTAAGACTAAAGGCTTATTCCACTCTTTGATAAAGAGGGGTTAGGGGAGATTTGTTAAATAACTCCATCGCATCTCAAGGCATAAATTTTTCTAGTATATTATCCATAAAATTCCAACCTTGCGCAGAACAAAAATAACGTCCCTGTTCATAGCTTAGCAAGCCTTGTTGCAGACTTTCAGATAAAGCAGGTTCTAGCGTAGCGATACTAAGGCCAGTGTTTGCAAAATAGTTTTCTGCTGTAAAGCCCTGCTTTAAGCGCAACTGATTCATAATAAATTCTAAAGGCAATTCTTGTACAGGAATTAGCGTTGAACTACCCAGCTTATGAGTATCTTGTAAATAATGCTCTGGGCTTTTTGGCTTAACCATACGAATGATAGTTTGCGGTAACGTTTGCGTAATTTTACCGTGAGCACCTGCACCTATGCCTAAATAATCGCCAAACTGCCAATAATTAACATTATGCTTACACTGCAAACCTGACTGACTATAGGCTGAAACTTCGTATTGTTGATAACCATGATCCGCTAATAATTGTTGCCCACGTTTTTGCGTATCAAAAATAAGCTCATCATTCGGGAGTTGCGGTGGGAATTTATAGAAATAAGTATTGGGCTCTAAGGTTAACTGGTAAAAAGAAATATGGGTAGGTTTTAAACTAATCGCTGTTGCAACATCATTTTGACTATCCTCAGGACTAGCCCCTGGCAAACCGAACATTAAATCCAGATTAAAATTATCAAAGCCCGATTGTAGGGCAATTTCAGCCGCTTTAAGCGCTTCGCCCCCTGAATGTACTCGACCTAAGCGTGTTAAAAGCGCGTCATTAAAGGTTTGTATACCAATCGACAAACGATTAATACCCAAGGCTCTAAATTCAGCAAATTTGTGACTTTCAAAAGTACCCGGATTAGCTTCCAGTGTAATTTCAATATCAGGCTTTAAGGGCAGTTGTTGCTCTATACCACGTAACAAACGATTGATAGATTCGGGAGAAAATAAACTGGGCGTACCACCACCGATAAAAATACTACTAATGGGGCGAGTAATAGCATAGCGCTGCACATCGTTGGCTAAATCTTTTAACAAAGCATCAATATAAGCAGCTTCAGGCGTATCGCCTTTAACAGCATGTGAATTAAAATCACAATAAGGACATTTTTTAATACACCAAGGAATATGTATATAAAGACTTAGCGGCGGCAAAGGGATCATTATCGATGAGTTCAAAAGATGGTCGGGACAAAAACGACGGACTAATCCGACAAGAAGTACCCATTGTAATCTTTATCATCCGCAAATTGAATTTCAACTCTGAGTATTTAATGGCAAATTCACTTCACTTCGTATTTTTATTGCTTAAATAAAATGTAAGTTATAATATAGCGATTCACTATTATAGTGAATCACTACTTATTAACTGGAAGTTACTCATGAAAAAATCAAACACTTTATTGATCTTTTTAATCTTAACATTTGGATGCTCTGTTTCTTTTGCTGAAGCAGCGATTCAAGAAAGCATGCATCAATATATTAGAAGCACTGATATCTCCAGCCCACCGTCATTTAACAAAGCCAATAGCTTGAAGACAGCACTTACCGTCTATGCATTAATAATTAGTGTTTATGTGCTTTATTGGTTTAAACAAAAAACATAATTATTTTTAAATCAATCTAGCCTTTACTCAGGAGTTCAGATGCCCATAAAAAAAATCAATTAAATCTTACTCAAGACTAAGCAAGTCAAGACTAGTCAATCGATAATCATTCAAAAAGAAGGTATAGGAAATGGACAACGATACTCAAACAAAAGATAAATTTTGGCTATATGTTGGCGGCACAATATTAATGTTGTTGCTAGTGATTGCAATGGTTAAAAAAAGTGAACATGAAAAGTTTTCACCGATAAAACAACAATTAGAAGAAGAAAAAGCACTTATGAATATAAGGGTTTTAAACTAATCCATTCAACTTAATGACGAAGCAGGAAACAATATGAAAATCACTTCAATATGTCTGTGGCTAGTGTTATTTTTTTTCTCAGAAACCGTATTGGCCTCGGAATTTATTTATCGCGACCTTATGGCCAACACGCTTCCTTCAGCAGGATGTGCAGCAAAAGATGCGGCCATAGCTACGGCATCAAAACCTTATAATATTTCAAGATATACTAAACTATTCTGTCAGTCGCAGGGTTATGGCTGGCATGTTGAGCAAGTGCAAGATATGGGTAAATCAGTTTGTACACCATGCAGTGCAGATCAAGGTAAAAGTCAATGTCATCTGGAAGACATCGTTGTCACTTGTAAACGTATAAAACCGGGTTCAGTTGGTATGTTACCTGGAAAAAGTTAAGCTTATAAAAAATATTTGCTTTTCTACTTATATGAAATACCTAAGACTTTACTGATTAGTAGTTTAACCGCTGCTTGTGTTTTCATATAAGTAGGATTTTTAGCAGTATAATACAAACCTTATTAACCAGTTAACAGCACTGTAATTTTACTGAGGATCTTTATGTCTATTTCAACACTCGCTTTGGCTGCACTTTGGCGTTATCCTGTTAAATCAATGATGGGGGAGGAACTAAATTCCGCCATTATTACCAACAATGGCATATTAGGTGATCGTTCCTATGCTTTATTAGATTTGGAAACCAATAAAATCGTAAGCGCTAAGAATCCTAAAAAATGGCCGGATATTTTTTCCTTTCATGCTCGTTATACTGAAACCCCTACCTTAGAAAAGACCACTCCTCCTGTTTGGATTACCTTGCCAGACGGCAACATCATTAGTAGCGATCAAGCTGATGCCGAGCAGTTACTGTCTCTTGCCTTAAAACGCACCGTTAGTCTGAGCAATAAGGCTCCACAGCACGCAAGTCTGGAACAATACTGGCCTGAATATGAAGGTGAAAACACCGAAATCAGCAATGAAGCTATCTCTGGAGCGGCAGATGAAGGTAGTTTTTTTGATTATGCCAGCTTGCATATAGTAACCACGGCAAGTCTAACAAAGTTACAACAACTTTACCCTGAAGGTCATCTGGAGGCACGACGTTTTCGTCCAAACTTGATCATAGCAACAAATCCTGAGCAAACAGGTTTTGTTGAAAACGACTGGGTAGGTAAAACGCTGACCATTGGTGACGTAAAGCTTCTGATTACAGACCCTTGCCCTCGTTGTGTAATGCCGACCTTGGCACAAGGCGATTTAGCAAAAGACGCTAAAATTCTACGCACCATTGCCGAAAATACGGTACACGTGCCTTTTGCGGATAAAGCACTGCCTTCAGTAGGTGTTTATGCAAAGATAATACAACCAGGTGTCATTAGGCGAGGAAGTATTGTAACAATTGAATAGGTAGCTACATTTATTTTCGTTATCAACGCTTTTAGAGGCAAATCAAGCATCAACTAAGACTATGTTCTTGACATATTTTTTCACTATCGTTTTGGCTAAGCGGTTCTTTAGTTAAATTACAAACATAGCCCGCTGACGTTTCAGTGAAATATTTGCAGGTTTTACAAAGGCCAAATGATTGTGACTTATTTGCTTTTTGTAATGCAGTGAGTGCGTTAATAAAAACATTTTCTTGGTTGATATTTTCATTAAAAATAGCGGATGCTTGGCTATATAAATCGGCAGGGCTCGCTTTATTCATAAGCGAGTCACCTTCAGCTAAAAGGCTAAGATGTACCATACGCTTGTCATTTTCATCTGCTGTTTTTTTGAGATAGCCTTTTTTTTCAAGTAGCACTAACGTCTGAGAAACGGTACCACGAGTCATGCCTAAATAATTAGCAAGTGCCGCAGGGGTGTCACTATAACGATTACAGCGGGACAAATAATCCATCACCTGTAAATGAACCGGCTGTAAACCTAATTCTGTACACCGCCTTCGTTCTTCAGAACGAATTAATGCAGACATTCGTTCAATTAAATCAAATACACTACTTTTTTCCATAACCCCAATCGATGTTTATTTACGCAATACTATAATAGCGAATCACTATGATATTTTATTTAAAGTCTTTTACAAACTATTTTCATGTCAGAACAATCTATTGCTCCAATAAGTTAAAGGTAAATATTCTGCTCCCCCTCTTTGAAAAAGCGTGGAAGTGAGTGAGGGGCTTTAACTAAAACACCTTACCAATGTCACTTAATATCGATAGTATTGCAGGTATAAGAGAACGTAAAAATATAGCCGAATGCCGTAACTGGGTGGAAATGGGCGGTCATAATATCTACCGTTATTTTAAGCAAAAAATAATCTATGCCATTATTGCGAACTGTTTAGTTTCATTTGAGTTCTGGCGCGTATCAGCGATAACATGACCACCACCAACAGCGCAGCCAATGAAAATTCCAGCAATATAAAAGCGCCAATTTTAAAATAAGCAAACATCGGATTAGCAAACCGCACTAACCAACCACCTGCTTCATCGGCCAATGCTGAGGTGTAAATTAAGCTATTCAACCAAATTTTCAAACGTATCGAAAAATCAGTCATCAACATTAAATGTGTTAAGGTCATAATCAGCATGCCCATAGCAAACAGGTGAAAGTGTGAAACTTCCAACATACCCTGATAACTTCTAGGCGGAATAAAGTTCTCTTCTGAACCTAAATAATAGGTAATCACTGAATTTGGCATTAAATCCATGTGATGAAAATACATCATGCCGTTACTGATCCACAATAAAACAATATAACCTAGAAACATTAACACCACTGTATTGAGTAACAACTTACGTTGTTGTTCACCGGTAACAAAATAACGCATCAGTTTTGACCCTTGGTTTTTATCATCGCCTGATAGATAGCCATCACTTTGCGGATACTATTAATTGCTGCTCGTGTACTGAGCGTTGCCCCACTGATACCATCTACACCTTTATTAAAATCCATGTCTACAAGCGAGCGTTTATATAACTTATCAAACCAAGCTTGAGGCGGCTGATATTCTGGTGGCTCATGAAAGGCAAGCGTATAGACCTTAGTTAGCTCACCATCTGGTGTTAATACTATCATTAAGGTCTCTGGTTTAGTCCTGACAGTGACTGTTTCAATCGCGGCATAACCTAAAATATTGCCTAGCTCTTTTCCTACATAAAACGTAAATAAACCTGATTCCAATTTAACTCTAGCATTTTGCTCAATATTGGTAACTTGAAGCTCATCAGGAAATAATGACAACAACTCAACTTGGACGCCTTTACCAAACGCCAATTCTATCGCCTCGTTTTTGCTGTAAAAAATTTCAGCAAAACTAGGGGCAGCTGCGCTTAGTAGTAATAAAAAAAGCACAAGAAACGTCCCTTGCTTAGTTATTTTCATAGAGTATCTCGCTTACAGTTGTAATAAACTTCAAAGAAATAAAGCCATGTAGTTTAACACTACCCGTAGATGACTTTATGTTCTTTATAGCAAAGCAAAGAACATCACTGAATAAAAATACCTATATTCTTTGCTCTGAAAAGAGTGATGGCCTAAAAAATAAACCCAAAACCCAGATTAAAGTCATCCGGCAATAGACCTTGTTTTGCAACATAATTGCGATAATCGGCTTTGATGACTACATTAGGGATAGGCTTGTATTGTAAGCCCACCTGAAATATTTCCCAGTCCTTAGTAAGATCAACATTATAACCTGCGGGTGCTTTGGCCATGGTGTTGAGTCGCTCATAGCGGAAGAATGGCGCTAGATATTGTGTGGTGTTTTCCCAGAACATGGGCAACACATCGTAACCGGCCTCTGAATACCAACCATAGTTTTGAGAGCCTATAGTCGTACCATTGGCTACACTACTAAGAGCGCCGGCATCATTAATAAATCCCCATGAACCTAAGCTGCGAAATTCCAGACTACGATATTTCCACTGTACATGCGTTTCATATAATTGAGTAAAGGCATTAACCTTTTGCCCAGCAAAGCTCTGATTTTGCCCAGAATTACCCACATAAGCCGAACCACCGACAGTAATACCAGGCAACACAGCAGGATCATAGTCCAAGCGAGCGACATAACCAAAGTTTTCAGCCTTAGCATTACTACCACCACCACGACCTTCACTAATTCCATCTGAGGTAAATTTAGAGGCATCCAAACCATTAACTACATAGGCGGTAT
>TBL_comb47_HYPODRAFT_10002023_pt1 | contig 25533 bp, 19 predicted proteins | sample TroBogypolimnion_40_FD_10682 | JGI IMG/M metagenome (IMG submission 10682)
GGCTCGTGCCGGCGGGAAAATCGCTTGAAAGGAAGCTCATGAATTCTCCCGCGGCAGCTCTGGCTTGGGAAATGTGGCGCCGGCATCAGAAGCGGCTCTTGGCTCTGGGGTTTCTTCTGGCCGCCTTTGCCCTGTTTTACCCCGCCGTATGCGCCCGTCTGGGCCTGAACCTGGATGCCCCGAACGCTCTTGACGAACTCGCCACGACCTTCAGTCACCGGGCGGGCCTGCCTCGCCCGTCCCAGCTCTACCAAATCATGAGCGTGCTAGGGATCCTCTTCGTGCTCCTCGGCCCGGTGACGTGCATGGCGATTAGTCTCTTCTGTGTGATCTGGATCTTCACGCTGGTGCAACTGGATCCCAAGCGAGGGTTTTCCTTCCCCGCCCGGCTCTTCACCCTCCCGCTGTCCACCAGGTTTCTGGCCGCCTGGCTCATGGGCGTCGGGACGGCCACGGTCGTGGCCGTCTATCTCGGCTGGACGCGGCTCGTCCACCTCCCGCATATCAACGTCTTTGACGGTTTTTCGAATGGTCTCGTCTGGGTCACGCTCTTGGTGGTGTCACAGGCGGTGCTCTGGGGGTTGGATGCCTTCCCGGTTGCCCGGGCGTTGATCATGACCGCCGTTGGCTGGGGTTTGGCTTTTCTCGCCGGTCCGGGGCTGGAGAACCATCCACTCCTCGAACGGAACCAGCCGATGGTTCTCTGGGTGCTCCTGTCGGTGGGTTGTGGCGCGGCTTACACCGGACTCGGGAAGATCCGCCAGGGTGCCTGGCAGGGGTGGATCTGGAATTGGCAGTCCGTTTTCCCTGCTGGCGTAGCCTCCCACCGTACGTCGGGTGTATTCCGCTCGCCGGCGCGAGCCCAATTCTGGTTTGAGTGGCGTCGGCAGGGTCGGAAGTTGTTGTTTTGCGTCTGCGCCTTGGGCGGTCTGCCGGTGCTCAGCCTGGTAATCTTTAAGGTAATCGCTCGCCTGGGGCCGCTCAGCCCGCATACCACCTTCGGCCTGGGCTTGTACCTCCTGGCCGTGCCGCTGTTCATCCACTTCTTCCAGGGAGTCGCGCCCGAGCGCGATCTGCCACCGTTCCAGGCCACCCGCCCGCTCTCCGATGGGGAGATAGTCAGGGCGAGATTGGAAGCGGCGGCGCTGAGTACCGCGCTTTCCTGGGCCGCGACCTTGCTCCTGCTCGCGGTCGTCCCGTTTCTGGGGGATGTGCCGTCGGCCATCGACCAAGTCCCGTGGCTCTCGCGGAATCTCTCCAGCATCCAACCCATGCTCCCCGTCATCCTGGTCGCCTTGATCTTCCTGACCTGGCGTTTCATTGCCGCCGACCTGTGGTTTGGGTTGTGCGGCCAAAAACAGGTGGCCGCCGTGCCGGGCGTCAAAATCTATGCTCTCTTGGCCCTCTACGCGCTGTTGTCCTATCTGATGACGGACGCCGGGTTTGAAAGGACGCTCTTCCAGATCCTCCCCTTCGCCCTGGCAGGGTTGCTGGTGTGCAAATTGATCCTGGCACGATGGGCCTTCCGCGTGTCGCTCCAGCGGCAATTACTCACCCGCGCGGCCCTGCTCCAGTACCTGTGCTTCTGGTCGATCTTCGCCGTCGCCTTCGTCGTTCCCGCCGTGCTCCGGTTCCACCGCGAGCGATGGATCACCTCGCTGGTCCTCGGTATCCTCTTGCTGTTGCCACTCGCCCGGATCGCCTTTTCGCCGATCGCCCTGAGCCTCAGCCGGCATCGATGACCCAGGAGTCCGCATCGCCGCCGAGGCAACGCGGCGAACCTCCCTTGGCCGGCGAGCGGGTTCGGGCGGTGGGTGAAGCATCGTCAATGGCGTTCATAGCGCATAATCATGAGAGTCCACCCGGGAGTCTGCCTCAAGCGCATCGTCGGTGGCAAAGCGGAGCCAGCGGCAACTCCCAATAAACCACCCCGGGAAGCGGGTTGGGATAGTACGGCGCGATGCGTTTGAAACCCAGTGATTCGTACAAGTTCATCGCTTCTTTAAGGCGGTCCAAGGTGTCCAGACGCATCGCCTGGTAGCCGAGGTTGACCCCCTCCCGGACGATCGCGCTCGCCAAAGCCCGTCCGAACCCTTCCCCTTGGAATTGGGGTCGAACGAAAAGTCGCTTCATCTCGCAGACATTGGCGCCGAGATTTCTCAAAGCCACACAGCCGGCGATGGCTTGTCCCTGGCGGGCGATCAGCAAGGCGCCTTCCGGCGGCGCGTATTTTCCGGGGAGGCCCGCCAACTCGTCCGCAAAGCCTTGGAAACACAGGTCGACGCCGAGGAGTTCCGCGTACTCCTGGAACAGGCGCCGGACCCCGGCGATCTCCTCGTGGGTGCTTGCGGGGGCGATGGTCATGCCGCAGTCGATCCTCCAGACTCAAGGGAAGCGATCGGTTTCGCGGTAGGCGCCGAGCCCGGCGATGGCCGCCATGATTTCGTCGGCGACTTGTTGGTAAATCTCCTTGAGCCGGGGTTTCGAGCACGAGCGAGCCTCGGCCCGGAGTTGTTCGAACAGCATCGGCGGCCCGAATTTCACGATCACGCGGCGGGGACGGGGCAGGAACCGGTGCCGATTGTAGGCCTCGAACGTGCCAAAGACATGGACCGGGATGACCGGGGCCTGGGACTTGATGACGGTCAACCCGATACCGGAGCGGGCCCGTTGGAGTTGGCCGTCATGGGTCCGGGTTCCCTCGGGAAAAAGGATGATGGCGCCGCCGGCTAGCAGTCGGTCGAGAATGGCGCGCAGACCGGCGGCGCCGCCGCCTTCGCGGTCCACCGGGACGCATTGCCAACTTCGCAGGATGGCGCCCATGACGGGAAAGCGGAAGAGGCTCTCTTTGGCGAGGTAGTTGATGGCGCGCGGGAGCGCCGCCCCCACCAGCGGCGGGTCGATGAAACTGGCGTGGTTCGAGGCCAGGATTACCGGGCCTTGGACCGGCACACGCTCGGCGTTGAAGGCGCGCCAGCCAAAGTAACCGCGGAAGGCCAGGCGGAAGGAGCACCACGCTGCGAAGTAGGAGAGGTTCATCTCGGGCGCTACCTGACCGCCGCCGAGCCGAGTTCGCCCAAACGCTTCTGGACGTCCGCGATGATCAGGCCGCTGGTCTGCGCGGAGGTCATCTGGGAGTTGTTGATCACCTTGGCCCCCAGGGCAATCATCAGTGGCGCCACGGCCCGTTGGCTGTCACGCTGGTCCCGCGCCGCCAGGTTCTCGTTCACCCCATCCGCGGTGCGGCGGCGTGAGCGCTCTTCCAGCGTCGCGTCCAGGTAATACTTGAAGTCGGTTTCCGGGAACACGTTGGTGCCGATGTCGCGTCCCTCCATGACCAGGCTGCCGAACTTGAGGCACTCACGTTGTTTCTTCCGCATCCAGTCGCGCACCTTGGGCACGGCGGCGACATGCGGCACCACGGCGCTGACCTCTTCCGAGCGTATCTCTCGCGCCGGGTAGTAACCTTCCACCGTGAGCCGAGCCTGGCCGTCCAGGCATTGGAGTTCGGTCTTCCAGCGACGGCACGCCGCCCCGACCGCCTTGGGGTCCTGCACATCTACCTGCTGCCGGAGACAATACCAAGCCAGCGTCCGGTACATCGCCCCGGTGTCCACATGCACGAAATTGAGGGCCTTGGCGATGAGCTTTGAATTAGTGCTCTTGCCGCTGGCGCTGGTGCCATCGATGGCGACGACGATGGGTGGTGGGGTTTTAGTCGGTGCGTTCATAGGGGAAAACTGAGCTTTCAAGACACTACGATCCGTGGCAGCCGGCGGGAGCCGGCTCAAATCTTCTCCTCCGCCCGGCATCGGCTCCGGTGGCTGCCGAGGTGATCGGGATAGAACTCATTCTCGCTGCCACGAGCGGTGATTCGTCTCGGTTCATTCGGCAAGAAGTTCGTGCGTGGTTAACCGCCTTCCGTCCCGGCCATCGAGCAAGACTGTTCCCAGCCCATGAGGCGGCGGGGCGGCCAGCTTGTGAAAGAAATCCGGGAAGGTCTTCTTCACGCAGGCCGGATCCTTGAGGCGGATCCCGGCTATTCTCAATCCCAGGATGGCGAAGCACATGGCCATGCGGTGGTCGTGGTAGGTTTCAATTTCCGCCCCGTGCAGTGCGGAGGGAAAGACCATCAGCGTGTCTCCCGCCTCGACGACCTTGGCGCCGCAACGGGTCAACTCCGTCCGGAGCGCCGCGACCCGCTCGCATTCCTGCAGCCGGAGGCGCCCGAGATCGGTGAACTCGACAGGAATTCCGGCGAAGGGCGCGAGCACCATGGCCGTCATGATGCTGTCCCCGAGGTCACGATGGCGCGAGATGACCGGGCGCTTGGCCTCGGTCTGAGCTGAGCCTGTCCCCTTCGGTTTGTCCACGCGATCGCCCAGCACTCGACCCAGGCCCAATCTGAAATCAGCGCCAGCCGGCATCACTTGGGGAAACCGCTCGTCAATCTGCCATCCCGAGACAGGCCAATTAGCCACCGCTACGGAGGAAAAGTGGAGGGTGGACACTTCCGTCCCGAACTGAGCCGAGTACTCCGGCTGCTCCCGCTCGGGGAGCAGGGCCTGGGCGGCCAGAAAATAACTGCCGCTCGAGGCGTCGGCCTCGATCTGGAACTCGCCCCCTTTCCGTGAAAAAGCTTTGATGAGTTCGAGGGTCATCGTCACGTAAGGCGACTCGTCGGCGTTTTGCCCGAGGACCTCGACCCGCCATCCGCCCGCCTCCGCGCACAGCAACAGGGCCGAGGCGAATTGTGAACTCTCCTCGATGCTGACGACGCATCGGCCCGGGGTTGGCCCCGCAAATCGGCCCGGCCCGAGTGGGCCAGGTTTAGCGGGTGGGCGAAGCGCTCTGGCCCGGATTTTCGCCGGCAGTTTCTCATGGTGGTTTTCCGATTCCACCTCGTAGCCGAGTTGGCGCAACGCGGCGAACAATTCGGCCTGAGGCCGCTCATGCATGCGCGGCACCCCATGCAGGCGGTAAACGCCTTCTCCCAGGCAAACGAAGGCCGCCAGGAACCGCGCCGCCGTTCCGGCGTTACCGACGAAAAGCTCCTTCGGTGAAGCCCAGCTCCCCCCGGACGGCACCCGCCCGCCCAGGCCCTCTACGGTAAGGGTGCGGTTGCACCGTTCTCCCGGGTCGGGTTCGACCGCTACGGAGAAGCCAAGGGCTTGCAGGCTCTCGACCATCACCCGCGTATCTTCGCTCCAGAGCGCACCGTGCAGGGTGGTCCGTCCCTCCGCCAGCGCGGCCAGGATCAACGCCCGGTTGGTGACGCTCTTGGAGCCCGGCACGGTGATGCTGGCCTGCACCGGTTGGGAGGCGGGGACGATCTCGATGATCGGCGGCAGTGGCATGCGCGGGGTCTTTCGCTTATTCCGGAGAGGCCGAACCCGCCTTCGCGGCCCATTGGTCGCGCCGGACTTTGGCATCTTCGAAGAATTTGGCCAGGGCGGCAAGGTCCTGTTTCTTCAACGACCGTTGGAACTCCCGCAGCCCGCGCATGAGACCGTCGAGGGCGGTCGCGAGGTTCTCGCGGTTGGCCAGGGCGATGTCCCGCCACATTTCCGGTGAGCCGGACGCGATCCGGGTGGTATCCCGGAACCCATTGGCGCAGAGGGCGGGTTGGTGGGGCGGTTGGTCCGGACCGAGCACGAGGTTGACGAGTTGGGCCGCCACCACATGCGGTAGATGGCTGGAACGGCTAACCAGGGCGTCATGCGCTTCCGGACTCATCTCCAGCACCCGGGCCCCCAGCGCCTGCCACAGCCTTTTCACCTGGCGCGCCGCAGTGGTGTCGGTCTTCGCCGTGGGGGTGAGGACACAGACGGCCTTGGCGAATAAGTCCGCCCGCGCGGCGGCCACCCCGGTCTTTTCCGCCCCCGCCATCGGGTGGCTGCCGACGAAATGGCCCCCGGCCTGGGAGACCCTCAGCTCTAAATCCTCAACCACGCTCCCCTTCACGCTCCCCACGTCCGTGACGATTGCCCCCTTGGCCAGCGCGGACAACATCTGTTCCGCCAGCGAGCGCATCTGGGCCAGGGGCGTGCAGAATACCACCAAGTCGGCTCCGGTGACGGCCTCGATCGGATCACAGGTGGCCTCATCCACGGCCCCGCACCGTTCGCACTCGGCCACGCTGGCCTCCCGCCGGACGAAGCCGGTCACCTTCCCGGCCAGGCCGCGATCCCGCAGGGCCAGTCCTAAGGACCCGCCCAGCAGACCGACGCCGACAATCGTGATTTTCTTAAAGCGCACACGGGAGTTTCAGGTTTCAGACGCCCGGTTTCAAGAATTCTTCGTTGGGGGTTTTATCTTAACGGCCTGCCGAATCGAGCTCTTTTTTCGCCTGGCCGATCAACTCCCAGAGTCGCGTCATCTCCGAGCGGGAGAAGGCCAGGGGGGGCGTATAGGTGCGGGCGTCACGCACCGCAAAGGTAATCGCGCTCGTGCGCCGGTTGCCCAGCACCGCCACCCGAAAACCGCCTCTGGTGGTATAAACGGCGTCGAAGGTATCCAGCGAAGTGACCGCAACGTCTATCTTGCTCAGATACTCCACTCCTTTCAGCAGCCCGTCCAGTTCGTCATAATCAACGAGCATTTTATCCTTGGTTCCGCCCCGGACCGTCAGGTCGATGGCCAACCCTTGTTCTTTCCGGGCGGTCGCCGTATCGGTGATCTCCCGGCATCTTACCTCCAAAAGTCCGCTATTCACCGCGAGGGAACCCACTTCGCTGGTGGTTTTGATGATCACCGAGGAGACGTTGGTTTCGAAGGCCTCCAGCTTGGTGGCGGGAACCCAGCCGAAAACATTGGTATCCTGGGCGCTGGACGAAACCGTGAGGACCGCCCAACCGACCAGGGTGAGGCGAAGCAGGTGTCTGGAATTCATGAGTGCATTCCTCCGAAAGCGAGGTTGGGCATGGCGGTCCCGAAACAAACCCGCCGGCTTGGGTAATTCCACCCGGTCGTTGGTCGATTCGGCACCATGCTGATCAGACGCCCCCCCGTCACGGGTATTCACCGCCGCAGGCCGGTGCGCGGGCCGTGCGCCTGGGCCCCAACCAGTCCCTTTAGAAGCATGGGACGTCAGTTCGACCCTGAGTTTGTTCCGGATCGCCGCCAAGGATCCCGCCCCCGAGAGCTTGAGACCGGGCTAGGTGGTCGTGCCGTTCGTTCTTTTTCCTTTCCGCGGGTCACCCGCCGGGGTATTAGTGGCACACACAGCAAATCATTATGAAGAGCATCATTTGCCTTACGGCTTTGGCGGGTTGGCTTCCCCTGGCAACGGGGGCGTCTGCGGATTGGGTGGAGTACGCCGGCCGGGGTGGCCCCGGCGCCGGCAAACATATCGTATTCCTTTCCGGCGATGAAGAATACCGATCCGAGGAGGGACTGCCGATGCTGGCGCGGATCCTGGCTACGCGGCACGGCTTCCAATGCACCGCGCTCTTCGCCATCAACGCGGCCACGCATGAGATCGAGCCGACGATCGTCACCAATATCCCGGGCCTCGAGGCGCTCGACTCGGCGGACCTTTGCATCATGGCGTTGCGGTTCCGTGAGTTGCCCGATGCGCAGATGAAGCACTTCGTCGATTTCTTGAACGCCGGCAAGCCGATCATCGCCCTGCGCACCAGCACCCATTCCTTTCAGTACAAGCTGAACCCCCAGAGTCCCTACGCAAAATTCGACTGGCAGAGCAAGGATTGGCTGGGCGGGTTTGGCCGGCAGGTCCTGGGCGAGACGTGGGTGGATCACCACGGCAGACACGGCTCCGAGAGCACCCGGGGCGTGATCGAGACCGCGTTGGCCGGGCACCCCGTCTTGAGAGGGGTAGGGGAGATCTGGGGGCCGACGGATGTCTATTCGGTCATCCATTTGCCCGCCGACGCGAAAGTGCTCGTGCGGGGGCAGGTGCTCACCGGCATGAAGCCCAACGACCCGCCCCTCGAGGGCGCCAAGAACCAGCCCATGATGCCGCTCGTGTGGGTCCGAGAGTACACGGGTGAACAGGGCAAACCCTCCAAGATCGTGACGACAACGATGGGGGCGGCCGTGGATCTCCAGAACGAAGGGCTGCGCCGGTTGCTCGTTAACGCGGCTTACTGGGCTGTCGGTCTGGAGGTTCCGGCCCACGCAGCAGTGGATTACGTGGGGGACTACCAGCCCGGTTGGTTTGGTTTCGGCAAATTCAAACCGGGGGTTAAGCCGTCGGATTTGCAAGCCGCACCGGCGGGCCGTTAAGGGGTCGCTCGGATCCTTGACAGCTCGAACCGGTTCTTTCTCACTCAAATGTGTGGCGTGGGTCTCCTGCCTGCGTGGGCTCGGGGAAGAGGTCCGACCACCGTGGGAGGTCCCGCCTCACNAGGATCGAATTATGGCCACTATTCTTAAAACCACACGNTCTCTGGGCCTCGCGCTTGGCTGGTCAGTCGCCATTGGGCTGTCGGGTGGCGCCGGCGCGGCGACCCCCGCCGCTCCNTGGAAAGTGGGGGTGCCCATCGTCACCTACTGGGCCGGTCCGGCCATNACGGAGGCCACCGCTCGGCAGATGGCCGAAGGTGGCTGGAACCTCGTCTGGTGNGGTGAGAAAGACCTGGATCTCATCCAGCGNCATGGACTGCGAGGTCAGCTTCAGGATCCTCTCCTCGCCCCGGCGTCCCTCGAAGATCCGGCGCAACGCGAGAAACTGGATTCCTTGATTGATCGGGTGCGGGCGCATCCGGCGCTTTATGCCTATTTCATTACCGATGAACCCAACGCCTCCAATTTCCCCGGCCTCGGCAAGATCGTGGCCTACTTGCGCGCGCGCGACCCGGCGCACCTGGCCTATATCAACTTGTTTCCCACCTACGCCAGCAACGACCAACTCGGAAACCCCGGCGACCCCACCACGGCTTACCGAGCCCACCTGCGCCAATTCGTGGAGGTGGCGAAGCCCTCCCTCATCAGTTACGATCATTACCAGTTCGCTGCCAATGGAGACTCGGCTCAGTACTTCCTCAACCTCTCCCTGATCCGCCAGGCCGCCCAGGAGGCCAGTCTGCCCTTTCTCAACATTGTCCAGGCCTGTTCCTGGACGCCTTCCATGCGGGTGCCCAACCCCGAGGAGATGCGTTACCTGGTCTATACGACCCTCGCGTATGGCGCGCAGGGCATTTCCTACTACGTCTATTGCTACCCCGGCCATACCGGCGGCATCGCCAGTAGCAATGGCGCCCCCACCCGCCTCTTTGCCGCGTTGACTAGCCTCAATCGCGAATTTGTCTCGATCGCCACCCAACTCCAGCCCTTGCGCTCGCTCGGCGTGTATCACGCCGGCATGTTGCCCCCCGGCGCCGAAGCCTTGCCCAAGGACGCTCCGTTCGTGGTCGATCCCCCGGCGCCAGCCCTCGATTACAACCCTCCCCAGCCAGTGAAGGGTCTTCTGCTCAGTTACTTTGGACTCGCCGAGGGCCCGGGGAAGGCCCCGGATCCGACTCACTTGGTGGTTGTAAACCTGGACTACACCTCGGAGATCGTGGTCGGCATCCGCGGTCCCAGCCCCATGGAGACCTTCGATCCCGCTGGCCGAAGGTGGTCGCCGGCGGCGGGCGTCCGCACGGAATTGCACTTGCCGCCCGGCGGCGGTCGGTTGCTCCGTGCTTCGCGTCGCCCCTGAGCGGTTTGGGCCCGGATGTCCTTGTCCCTGAGAGGGTTTCCTGCTGCGGAACATTTTCTTCCCTTGCGTGCGGGATGCCGCTAAGCTTTGGCATTGATGAATACCATGAATTCCGCTTTGGCTGGATTGCTGTCGCCGGCGGTGATTAATTTGAATTTGAAGAGTCGGGACCGTGACTCGGTCCTGGCGGAGTTGGTGGACCAGATCCCGCAGTTGGCAGATCAGCCCGCGTCGCGCCAGACGCTCTTGCGCGCGCTGCACGAGCGCGAGCAACTTTACAGCACCGGCATCGGCGACGGCGTCGCCCTGCCACACTCCCGCAACGCCCTGGTCGGTTTGGTGGACAAACCCATCATCGTCTTTGGCCGGCAGAAGGAGGGGATTCCTTATGCCGCCGTAGACAGCGTGCCGGCCAAGCTCTTCTTCCTGCTGATTGCCCCGACCGTCACCCAGCACTTGGCCATCCTGGCCCGGCTTGGCCGCGTGCTGCGCGATCAGAAGCTGCGCCGGAGCCTCCTCACCGCTGAGACGCCCGAGCGAGTCATCGCCCTCATCGGTGATGCCGAGACCCGGATGTAGCCGGCTCCTCGCCCGGAAACTGTTGCTGTCTCAGGGCCTCGAAAAGGACGATCGCCACGCAGTTCGAGAGATTGAGAGAACGCGATTCCGGGTTGGCCATGGGGATGCGGAGCCAGCGTTCCGGGGCTGTCGTGTAGAGTTTGGCGGGCAAACCGGCCGTTTCCCGCCCGAACACCAGGTAGTCATCCGGTTGGAATTGCACTTGCGTGTAGCTCTGGGGTCCGCCGGATTCGATGAACCAGAGCCGCGCTCCCGCCGTCAGGTGCTCGTGGAAGGCGGTCCAACTCGGCCAGCGTTGCCATCGCACCTGCCGCCAATAGTCCATGCCGGCGCGCTTGAGGTGGGCATCGTCCAGTTTGAAGCCGAGCGGTTCCACCAGGTGCAACGGGGTGCGGGTGGCCGCGCAAAGCCGGGCCACATTCCCAGTATTGGGGGGGATTTCCGGTTCGACCAGGACTACGTGCATGAGCTCCGTTTCGGGTAAAGGACCTTCCACAGGACCAGACCGTGGGCGGGAGCGCTCACGCCGGCGGCGCGCCGATCCTTCTCCGCTAGCATGGCGGCGACCTCTCCCGGCGGAAACTTGCCCAGTCCGACCTGAACCAGGGTGCCTACGAGGCCCCGGCACATCTTGTAGAGGAAACCGTCCCCTTCAATGATGAAGGTCAGCAGCCGTCCGCTTCGTTGAACCGTCAACCGTGACAACGTCCGGACCGTCGAGGCTTTGGCGTAGCCGGGATTGGCGGCGAAGGATTGGAAATCTTGCTTTCCGACCAGGAGTGGGGCGGCGGCGCGGATCGCGGCCAGGTCGAGCGGGCGGGGGACATGCCAGGCGCGGTGGCGGAGCAGGGGATTCATGACCGGGTGGTTCCAGACGAAATAGCGATACTGTTTGCCGGCGGCGTCGAACCGCGCGTGGAACTCCGGCCGGGCTCGGACCGCCGACAGGATGCGGATATCCATGGGCAACCAGGCATTGATGGCCAGCGCGAGCTTGTGGAGCGGCATTTTGAACTCCGTGGGCAGCAATTCGAAATGAGCCACCATGCCGAGGGCATGCACACCCGTGTCGGTGCGGCTCGAACTATGCACTCCGGGATGGCTCGGAAACAGCTTCGCCAGCGCCGCCTCCACTAATTGCTGCACGCCGGTGCCGGTCTTTTGCGTCTGCCAGCCTTCATAGCCGCCCCCGTCGTACGCGATGGTGAGCTTGAATTTGAGCGGGGTCATGCCAAACGCCCGGTCGCATTACCGCAGGGCGAGGCTGTCCAGGTAGCTCTGGAGCAGAATGGCCGCCGCCATTTTGTCCACTTTCTCCTTCCGATCCTGGCGCCGGACATTCCCCTGGATGAGAAACCGATTCGCCTGGGCCGAGGTCAGTCGTTCGTCCCAGGTCTGGATCGGCACCGTGACGGCCGCCTTGAGGGCGCCGACGAAATCCTGCACCTTGAGCGCGGCGGGACCGTAGCTGCCGTTCATGTTGCGGGGCATGCCCACCAACACCAGTTCCACCTCCTTCTCCTGGATCAATTGCTTCAGTCGATCGAAGAATTTGGTGAACGGTTCGGCCGGGATAAACTCGAGCGGTTGGGCGAGCATTTTGAGTTCATCACTCACCGCGATGCCCATGCGTTTCGATCCGTGATCAATGGCCAGGATTCTCATCTCAAAACAGACTGTAGATGAACGGAGCCAGGGCCGAGCCTTTGGCGAACACCAGGATGCCGCCCAACAGCAGCAGGAAAATCACGATGGGCGCTAGCCACCATTTCTTGCGCTCGCACAGGAAACTCCAGAATTCTTTGATAATGGCCAACTTATTCATAATCGGTGACTATTCACGTGGCGAATGGAAGCGCGGCTGCCTTCATCCGCGGGTGACGAACTCAGCCTCACACGGATGAAGGCACCCACGCTCCTCCGCGGGGGCGGTGTCGAAAACAAACTGAACCGTTGCCATAATCAAATCCATTGGCCACGCCTCATGGCGGCGCACTCGCGCCCGCCGGAACGACCGGCGTCACCAAAGGCGCCAGGGCCTCAAACAACTGCCGGGCGATGAGCTCATTGCCACGGCTGGTAAAGTGGGCCGGGTCGGCCTCTAAGTAAAGCGCTTTCCCCTCCGCGGGATGCGCCGCCGCCTGGGCCAGCAGCGCCGGCCCTATATCCACCAGCGGCAGTCCCAACTCCCGGCTCACGGCGCGTTTGGCCTCGAGCACGGACAGCGCATTGGTGGTGGTCAATTCCTCGAGCCGGGGCAAATAGAGCAACACCGGTTTGACCCCCTTGGTCTTCGCCAGCGCGCAGAGGTCGTGGATCGCCCCCCGGAACACCGCGTCCGGATCCTTCTGCTGTTGGTCTTTAAACAGCGGATCCTGCTTCGGGTCCACCGGGATGAACTTGGTCCGGTGCGCCTCGTAGAATTCCTTCAGTTTCACCTCCACGACATAATGGTAGATGGCGAAGCGGCGGAGGAAGTTCTTGAGCCGCACGCGCAACATGAACCGGCGCACAAATTCCGGGCTGCTCTTCTCCGTGAACTGGGTCCAGAGGTTCGCATCGCTCAGAATGACGACATCGGGTTGGTAGCGCAGGCCGGGGTCGCGAAAATAGACGAGCATCTGGGAATACGACCACGCGTTCACGCCGGCGTTGATCACCTCTACTTTCCGGCGCAAGCGTTCTTCCAGCAGGGCTTGCAGCCGGGCCGAGTAGGTTTCCGAGTCGCTGAGCCCCCAGCCGAACGTGCGGGAATCGCCGAGCGACAAAATGCGGAGAATCCCCGGCGGTTTAGCCACCTGGAATTCCGGCCCGCGGGTGCCCTGCGAGTTAATGTGAACCGGCTTGCGATCGACCTTGGTGTAACAATCCTGGTTGGGTTTGAGCTTCCAATACAACGCCGGGTCGGGCTCGTAGATCTCCAGGTTCCCATAGTGGTTGAGCCGGAGGAGGACCTCGAATGCCGCGACGCACAGGAGGAAGGTCGCCAGGGAGAGCGCGAGGTTTTGGCACAGGCGCTTCCAGCGGAACGGTTTGGCGGGGGTGGCACTCATCAAAACTGCCGCTCGTATTCCGCCTGCGACTTCGGTTCTCCGCGCTCGACCGGCAGCCAGTAGGTCTTGGCCTGACGATCGAGTTTCAGCCGCAGAAAGTCTTTCCCGACACACCGGGCGGCCAGTCCCACCGGAGTGATCACGATGAAGAAGAAGCAGGTGAGGATCACGTGCGAGACGACGAACCCCAGCACCACCGCCACCGACATCCAGGCCAGATAGACTGGTTTCAGCACCTTCGGAACGGTCACGCCCAGCGCCAGCAACAGGACGCCCGGGGTGAGGAAATAGACAAAATGCCCCTTCCCCCGAAGCCACATGAGTGCTCCCAGGATCGCGAACACCCCACCCACCAGCAGCCCGAACTTGCGCAATTCCGTTCGGCCGGTCTTCAGTTGCTTCAGGTCTTCGAGCATCATGGCCTGGTCAGTCCAACTCAAACTCCCGGAGCCAATCAATGTCCTTGTCGAGCGGTTTCTGGCCGGTCTTTTCGAGCAGGAAATTGCCCAGCAACAGGTAATCCATATTCGTGCGCATAAAGCAGAGATAGGCGTGTTCCGGGGTGCAGACGATCGGCTCACCGCGCACGTTGAAGGAGGTGTTGATGATGACCGGACACCCGTATTTGTCGGCGAAGCTCTTGATGGTCCGGTAGTATACCGGGTGATCGGTTTCCGTCACCGTTTGCACGCGCGCAGAATAATCCACGTGCGTCACCGCGGGAATGGTCGAACGAAGCGTCAGCAGCTTCTCCATGCCGAAGCGCTGCTGCTCCGCGTCGGTCAAGGCTCGGCGCTGTGACGGGGCGACCGGGGCCACCAGCAGCATGTAGGGGCTTTCGCGATCGAGTTCGAAATAATCGGACACGCGTTCGCGCAGGACGCTCGGCGCGAACGGACGGAAGCTCTCGCGAAACTTGATCTTGAGGTTCATCACCTCCTGCATCTTGGGTGATTGCGCGTCACCGATAATCGAACGCCCCCCCAGCGCGCGCGGACCAAACTCCATCCGGCCTTGGAACCAGCCGATCACCTTCTCGGCCTTGATGAGGTCCGCCACTCTTTCAGGCAGTTCTCCGTCCGAGAGTTCGGTGAAGGGCACGTTGCGCTCCGCCAGGAAGCGCCGGATGTCATCGGAGGAAAAGCTCGGCCCGAGGTAGGACCCGTGCTGCGAGTCTTTCACGCCGTCCGCCTGGCGGGGGTGGCCAAAATACTGGTGCCACCCGAGCAGCGCGGCTCCCAGGGCGCCGCCGGCGTCCCCGGCTGCGGGTTGAATCCAGATGTTCTCGAAGATGCCCTCCCGCAGGATGCGGCCGTTGGCGACGCAATTCAGGGCTACGCCGCCGGCCAGGCAGAGGTTTTTTAGCCCCGTCTCCCGCCGGGCATAACGCGCCATGCGGGTGGTAACCTCTTCGGTGACGTCCTGGATGGACCGCGCCAGGTCCATCTCGCGCTGGGTCAGGCGCGATTCGGGCCGGCGCGGCGGGCCGCCGAACAGCCCTTCGAACTTCGCGTTGGTCATCGTCAGCCCAACCCCATAGTTGAAGTAGCTCATGTTCAGCCGGAACGAGCCATCTTCCTTCAGATCGATCAACTCCCGGAGGATGATCTGAACGTATTTCGGCTCTCCATAGGGTGCCAGCCCCATCAGCTTATATTCGCCGGAGTTCACCCGGAATCCCGTGAAGTAGGTGAAGGCCGAGTAGAGCAGGCCGAGGGAATGCGGGAACTGCAACTCTTGCAGGAGCTTAAACTGGTTGCCGCGGCCCACCCCCAGGCTGGTGGTCGCCCACTCGCCGACGCCGTCCAACGTCAGGATCGCCGCCTCGGCGTAGGGTGAAGGGAAAAACGCGGCGGCGGCGTGCGATTCATGGTGCTCCGGGAAGATGATCTTCGTGTCGCAGCCCAGCTCCTGCCGGATGAGATCCTTCATCCAGATCCGTTCCCGGATCCAGAGCGGGATCGCCATTAGGAACGAACGGAGCCCCGCCGGCGCGTAGGCGAGGTAGCTATGGAGGATGCGGTCAAATTTTAAAAACGGTTTCTCGTAGAAAGCCACTAGGTCGAGATCCTTGGCGGTGATGCCCGCCTCGGCCAGGCAATACTCGACCGCGCGCTTCGGAAAGGCGGCGTCGTGTTTCTTGCGCGTGAACCGTTCCTCCTGGGCGGCGGCCAGGATCTCGCCGTCACGCACCAGGCAAGCCGCGCTGTCATGATAAAACGCCGAGATCCCGAGGATATGCACAGGATGGGCGGGCTCGTGTTGGGAGTTGGCGCTCATGCCGATGGGGTGGGTCCCCGCGCGGCGCGCGGCGCCAGGCTCGCGGTCGGCAGTGCAGCTTCACGGTTTGCTTCCATCGTCATGACTCCCCAAAGTGAACCAAAACCTGAGCCGCGACACAACTCAACTGATTGCGGTCCCGTTCCACTCGGCTCCTGCCTCCGAACCCCCTTGCCGGTGACCAAGGTTATTTCATGAAGGGTGCGTTTCGGAAGGCCTCGAAGCTTCGAACCGTGAGCTCCTCAAGCTCCGCAAATAACGCCGGATCCACGGTCTTGAAATTGAAGCAAGACTTGCCTTGCATCCGCGCCTTCAATTCCTTCGACACCCCCTTGAGCAAGTCCGGGCATGCGTAGACCCCCATGTGGTGAAAGCTTACGTAACCCTTCCCCACCGTCACCCAGGCGATCGGGAACGGCTTCTTGTGCCTCGGATGTATCCCATATTCCAGGCGATAACAACTTGCTGTGTCTTCGGTAACCACGAGCCTGCCTGCATGGCGCTTTAGGAGGTCTCGCAGGGCGGAGAAAACGAGTGGGAAGTCAGAGGGCATAGAAAGCGAGATTTGATTAGACGCTGCTCAGTGGCCCGCCGCCTCTGGCACTCAGAGAGGAACAGGCGAGCAACCGGCTCATCCACTGAAGCGGCATAGTTAGGCCATTTGGGTTTCCGATCAAAACGTGCCGCTCGTGACCGAGCCTGGCGCACTCTTTCGGGCGGGGCAGGTGCTAAACCGCCCCCCCGACGGAGTTTGCTATTTCGCCGGTTCGGTGGGCAGCGGTATCAGCACGGGGATGCGGTCTTTGAACGCGGGAATGGCCGGGCCATCACCTTCCGGATTGTCCAGGTAGTAGAAACCCACCGTGGTGTAGTGATTGGTGAACGGCTTGCGATCCTCGTCCCATCCGCTCCGGCCGTGTTCCAGCGTGAACAGCAGGCTCTGTTTGAAGGGCACCGGGTCCTGGATGTGCCAGCGGTAGCAGGTGTTCAAGATGCCTCGCTTCTCGCCGCCTTTGCTCGGGTTGTCGTAGTAGGGCACGCCGAAATACGGATCCCAAAACGCATGACCAAAATCCCAGGCGCCGCAAAAATAGTCCTCACTGCCTGTGCCGCTGATGACCGGTTTCTCGGAGCCATCCACGTGCCAGTAATCATTGCCCTCGCCCCACCAGCCGTCGCTGTTGGCCAGCACCGAGATGAAGGTGCCCACGAAATGGCCGGCGCCTTTGGTCTCGCAAATGGTCAGCGGCTTGCCGACAGGAGCGGGGAAGTAGGTGCGGTACTGGGTGTGAAAATAGCGCGCGTCCGGCTGGGGGGCGGCGTCCAACTGGTAGTCGATATTAAAATAGAAGCTGTTAACCCGCTTCTCACCCTCGTTGACCACCGTTAGCACGGCGTGCTTTTTGAAGGGCATCGGCCAGTAACAGTTCAGGGCATTGCGGGCGCCGATCACGACGGGCGCGCTCTGGAACTCGACATACTTGCCGTGGCCCTGCGCGAAAAAGTCGCCGATGGGGCATTCGACGGCGGGACGGCTGGCATCGTCCCAGGTCATGCGCAGCACCAACTCGCGCAGGTGCTCCGGGGAAGGTGAAGCGATGGTGAACCAGATGTGCGTGATCCGGCCGCTGCCCTGGACATCCATCAGCGTCAGGGTCTGGCCCGGATCAATGCGCCGGGCGTCGCCATTTCGTCCTTTGGGGTCGGTGCTCGAGGCCCGCGAAGCCGAAAAGTCTTTCTTGGAGGCCAGATCAGCGGGGACTTGGGCCACGGCGAGCGAGGCCAGGAGGGTGGTTAAGGTCGCGCCTAACATCAGGGGCGCGAGGGGGCTTAGTTTGGCAGTCATATCGGTGGCCATCTTAACCGGTTCTAAAATGGCATCAAGCCCGGGAAATGCGATGCTCCGCCGCGATCAAACCGGTCGCTCAAGTAGCGCCGGCGTCCCCGCCGGCGGGTTCACCTCGCGTCCCGCCCGGTGCCAGGGGTACCTTTGGCGACGGGCGGTCACAAGCACTCGCCTGCACCACAGCTTGCTACCAGCCCTGCCACGCCCATCCGTTAAGGCATAATGCTCAGTCGGAAAAACCGCTGACCGGGAGCGGAGAGGGTGTTGGTCGCGGAGAGGGAGGCACCGGTTCCGGCGAGCACGGCGCCCAGGGGCTGCCAGACCGGGTCGTCGAGTTGGTCCTTGAATTGGACCTGGTAGGACTGGCCGGCGGATGAGGGCCAGGACAGGATCAGGCTGTTCCCGGCCACCTGGGGAGTCACTGGCACGGGAGTCAACACCGGCGCGGCCCAGGCGGAGAAGCTGAAATTGTCAATCGCCAGGCCTTGGGCCTTCCCGGCGGGATCAGCCATCTCCCAGCCCAGCCAGAGGGCGGCCCCCGGCGGCCAGTTGGTAATGATCTGTCCGATGAGGCTGATCTGGGCTTGGTTGGCAGGGACATCGCCATCCACGGCCACCCCGCCGGCGTCCGCCGAGGCGGTGGGAAAGGCCACATTCAAAGCCGGCAGCGGCGCGGTCTGGCTGGACGAGAAGCTGTTTGTGGCGGTGAGGTCCACCAGGTAATAGCACTGGATCACCTTGGGTTTGTCTGACTGGCGCCAGAGTTGGCCCGTGTACTGGACCGAGAGGTGATCCAGCGTGCTGGTGGTGGCGTTGAGGAACCGCGCCCCAAACGCGGTGAAGCCCGTGCTGGTCGTGGCGAGCAGTCCCAGGGCGCGATCCGTGCTATTGGGTTCTCCGAAACTGATCACGCCCCCCGTAGTCTGATCCCCGTCGGTGGCCCCAAACCGCACGCCGACACTGGCCGCCGAGTCGGCTCGGCCGAACCACCCGGACAAGGCCGGCAACCCGAGACCGCCGTTCAGGCCGCTCGACGTTGGGGGTGCCGCGAAATCGAAGGGGTTGGCCAGGGAGTAAGTGATCCCGCCGATGGTCACCGGGTTGGCGGTGTTGATCGAGGCCGCACCGGGGTTGGGGAGGGAATTAAAGTCCTGCGTATAGCTGGCGCCCGGTTGAGTGTAGGCGATGAAGGACCCGGCGGTGCTCGGATTGTTGGGGCTGCCGGGAGTGGCGATGAGGAACTCCTGGCGGGCAAAGCATTGGGCATCGGGGAAGGATCCAAAGGCGTGGTTGGGGGTGAGGTTCCGGTAGTCCACGAAATCGAGCACCTGGGGTTGGCCGCTCCAAAGGCGGCTGAGCACCACCGAGCCGTTGCCGCCGGCGAGAGCGAAGCTGGTGTGCAACTCGTTCGAGGTCGTGAGCGTGGGTTGGGCATCGGCAAAGATGACCTTGAACTCTCCCGGGTTGATTACCGCCGCCGCGGGGAACCCCCATTGGCAAGGGTTCGCATAGTCGTTAGCGAGGTAAAGGCCGCTGAGCGGAATCGGGTTCGTGCCGGGGTTGTAGAGTTCGATCCAGGGGACACGCTGGCCTGCGTGATTGGTGATCCCGGTCAGGTTCTGGGCCTGAAGTTCGTTAATCCAAAGCGGGGGGAAAGGGGAGACAGCACCGGACGTGCTGTTCGTGGCGCCGGGCGTCGCCGGCGCCACGATGGGCGGTTGTGGCAGGCCTGGGTTCAGGATCAGCGGGTTGCTGGAGGACGCTAGGCGCGCCTCCAGGTAGGGCGGGTTGGCATTCGTGTTTTGAAGGTACCAGAAACTGAGGGTGTAGGGTTGACCCGGCACCAGGGCAGGTTGGAGGTACTGGTAGACCGAGTTGCCGCTGCCGCTTCCCGCGGCGGACGCTACCAGGTGCAGGCTGGAATTGCCGGAGTGTCTCACCGCCGTGCTGAGGGCCGAACCGGCGAAATGGGGAGCCAAGTTCCAGGCCGTTGCCAAGGGCGACTCGAAATCGCCATCCGCCATCCGGTTCACCCCCTGCGCATCCAAGAGCTGCAAGTCGTCGAGGTAAAGATCCCTCGCGCCGAGGAGGTAGAGGTAGAAGGTGGAAGTGGCCGTGGCCGGAATAGTCGTCGTGATAAAGGACCACTGGGCGGCCGAGGGGCCGCGATTGGTTTGAACCAGAGCCCAATTGCCCGCGCGCCAGTTGTCCTGCCGGGCATCGATCAATTGCAGAGCGCTTCCCGCCACGGGCGATGGCCAGGGCGGCACGCTGCCGTAGTTTGCCTGCGCGATGGTCAGGCCACTCGCGCCAGGAGTTCCCGGTTGCACCAGGGCGAGCGTTCCCGCGTTGGACGACAACTCACCGCCGAAGGTGCCAAACGGCGGGAGGTCGCCGCCATACACCGCCGCGAAGGCTGAAGGATCGGCGACGATTAGCAGATAGTTGGTGGGGCCGATCGCCGATCCCGGTGGGAAAACATAAGCAAGGCCCTCGAGTTGGCAACCCGAGAGGTCGAAGGTGAGCAGCGGCGACCGGTTATAAAGCTCGACGTACCCGGCGCCCGGGAAGACCGGGTTACACATGATTTCGTTGATGACCACCTGGCCGACCGGGGAGGGGGCTGGCTGGCTATACACGGCCGATACTGTGCCGGCCGCACCCGGCACGGGCTGGCCGTGAAGGTCCACCCCCACCACGCTGAACGCGTTGGTCCCGGGCTTGAGCGGGACGGTGGCGGTCCAGTTTGTTACCGTCGTCCACGTTACGGGCCACTCCGTTCCCCCGAACCAGACGCCGTTCACGGTGAGCGGGGCGGTCCCGCTGACCACCGCCACATCGTTACTGACCACCGTCGAGAGGATGAGCCAGGGCACCTGGGTCACGCCCTGGCTGGCCAGCACGCCGAGGAGCGAGCTATGCATCGTGCCGATCCAGTCTTCCAGTCCGCCGGGTTTGGCGGGATCCTGAACTTGTACCCCGAAAGCGGAGTTCGCGGCGAGCCCATTGGCCGAAAAGGCGGCATACTTGGCGTCCAGGAGTGGATTCACCTTCGCGTTGTTCATCGCCACCTCCGCGACGTCTTGCAGTGCCCGCAGGTAAGATCGGAGGTAGGGCGGATAGTGGAAGAAGGCGGCTTTCACCGGATCACTCGGTCCCAGGTTGAGGAGTTGGCTGCCGTCGGGTCCCCAGGAATAACCGCCCACCCCCAGGCAGATGTTCCAGTCCCATTTGAGCGCGGTCCATTTGCCCAGCGTCGGCTTGTAGCAATACATATTCCAGGAATCCTGCGTCAGCCATGAGTCCCAGTCGCCGGTGGCGTGTTCGATGGCGCTCAGCCGCAGCCATTCTTCGGTGTCCGCCTGGGCCTCCAGATTGGCATAGTAGGCGGGGCTGTTGGTGGGCGTGTTCGCCGCGTCGATCAGCGCGAAGACCTGGCTGAAATCGTTGGCCGAATCCGGATACTGCCGAATCCACCAATTCCAGCGATAGCGAGCCAGCTTGTACTGGTTGGGCACCCCGTTGATGGTGGTGGTGAACTTATCCAGCGCGCAGATCGACACGCCGCTGAAATTCATATAACCATTGGTTTGCTGGGCGACATCGCCCTCGAACCAGATGTGATTCTTGAAGAGCCAGCCATGGTTGTCGTTGGGCCAATACTCCTGGATCATGGCGCCGTCCGGCACCTGGGCGTCCTCCATCAGGGGGCCGTGTCGGTTGCCGTTGACGTAATACACATAATAGCGCCGGTTCTGCCGCCTCAGCCCGATCTGGCCGGCCATCCAAAAAGAGGTCTGCTCTCGCTGCAAGGTGTCGTCATCCAGCGGCCCATTCCCGGGGACGTGCTGCTTGTTGAGTGAGGTCGTGCCCAGAAGTTGGTCGTCCTCGGGCACCAGCCAGTGCATGCCGCCCAGCGTGGTGACCGGTGACCCGACATTCTGGTGGTAGGGGCTGCCGGCGTAGCGCCCCATCCAATCGTAAATGATCCGTCCGCCGCCGTCCACCCAGGTGCCGTCATGCGTCTCATGGGACACCCCGCCTCCTTGAGCCCAGCGTTGCGCCCAATTCTGGGTGATGAACACATGATGCTGGCTGAAACTTCCCGTTGGCACCGGGTCCCCGAAAGCTACCACGCATTCGCGCGGCACTCCGGCGTGGTTCGTCAAGTCAGCCGGGAAGATCGTCGTCACCCCGATGGCGTTGGCGGCTTGCACGAGAAAAGCGACCACGGTGTTGCCGGGTTGGGCGGGAATGGTCGCGCTATATAGGCCATCGCCGGCGATGGCATCGCCGCCGGTGCCGTCGTCCACCATGGCGACCTGGTTGTAGGTGGGGTTTGGGTTCACGCCGGTGTCGATCCGGTAGAGCAGCACGGAGCGGACGGAGGTTGGATCATGGAACCGAGCCGTGACCACCACCGGTACATTGGCGGCGGGGATAGCTGGGGCGTGTTTGACTTCATAAATGGCTGGACCCGGTGCGGATCGATAGCCGTTGTTGCGCATTCCGGGGGTGCCGAGATTCGTCGGCACCGGCATCCGCCCGGTCACCTCCAGCCAGTTCCCGCGCAACCGCATGAGCACTTCTGGCCAGCCGCGCAGCCACCGGGCCTTGAGCCGGAGCGTTGCGGTTTGGCCCGCGCTCAGGTTGGTCTGGGTCAGACTGCCCTGCACGTAATCGCCGAGGGTCCAGAAGCCGTCGGTGGACCGCAGATGCAGCGATTGGCCGCCCTGGTAACCGCCCAGGCCCGCGGCGGTTTCGAGGCTGGAGCGAACGTGGTCGCCTTGCGGCACCCAGTTGGCCAGCCCGGCTTCGAACGAGCCATTGGCGATGAGGTTGGTCCCCGCCACCCCGCCCGGAACGGCCTCGAGGTTGTCCACCAGGCATTCGCCGACATCCAGCAGGCCAACTTGCACCAGGTCCACGACCCCGTTGTTGTAATTGGCGCCGTTGTCGAGGACGCCCGTGAATTCGAAGTTGGTCCAGGCCGACTTCCGGGTCTCATCGCTGTCGGCCCAATTGGCGGCTAGCCGATGGTTGCCATTGGGATTGATGAGCTCGAGGCTGCTCCCGCCCCCGTGCGCCCATTGGCCCCAACGTCCCCCGGTGCCATAGGTCACTTCGTCTTCCACGACGTAGATCGTGTTGGTCGACCGTCCCGTCCCGGAAACGACGGTCAACGCCTGCGGCGCTGCCAGGGCCACCCGCTCGCCTTGGTGCGACAGCTTGCCGCCGAAACCGCCCACGGTGTTGTTCCCATTCAGGTTCGTATACTCGGCCCAGAGATTGGTTGGGTTGCGTGCCACCACCAGGTAACCCTCCGGCGGCAGCGCGGTCCCCGCGGGGAAGACAAACGAGACGCCCGAGACAAACTCCCAATTGGCCAGGCTGACGGTGTTGGCGCCCTTGTTGTAAAGCTCGATATACTGGTCGTCGTCGTTACCGCTGATGGGGTCGTACATCAGTTCGTTGATGACGACATCACCGACCCGGATCGCGCTGTTGTTCGTGCCGGGCGTGGGATGGGTCAACGGGTAAAACGCGGCCGCGCCATCCGGCCAGCGCCCCAGGGAAATGCCATCCGCCTGGGCCTCATATTGCACGGCGTCGATCACCCGTGTGCGGCCGGGGTTGATGAAGTAGAGGCTCGCGCCAGAACCGTCGAGGGTGAAACCCAGTTGCGAGGAGTCGAACGACAGAAAGCCCCGGGGCGCAATCCGTGTGCCGCTCGGGAGGACAAACTTGTTGGTCGTGGGATCGTCGGTCAAAACACAGCCTGAGAGGTCGTTGGTTTGATTGCTGTGGTTGTAGAGTTCGACGAATTGGAGGACTCCGGGGTTTTCGCAGTGAGCCAGCAGTTCATTGATGACGACGTCCCGCAACGCGCTCGGGCGGAAACTCTCATTTTGTCCCGGCGACCCGCCCATGGCGTCGCTAATGTCCCAGGCCCGGGGATCGCCCTCGCCATAGGTGGGGTTGGCCAAGACCAGCGAGTGCCCCGCGCCGTGCGCTGCGATCGGCCACGGGGGCGCGTCCGAGTAGGGAACTGTCAGCAGCACTGCCCCCTGGTCATCCAGGAGTTGCAGCGTGTCGGACTTCTTCAGGCTGCCCGTGTAAGGCCCCATCACGTTGGTGATCCCATAGACGTTTTGGAGGCTTTGCGGTGCGGCCGCCAAGACCAGGAAGGCGCCTCCGCCCAGTATGGTCCCCGCCGGAAAGGTGTAGCCGATGTTCGCGCCGACAATCTGGAACCCGCTGATGTCCTCAAAGTAAGGATTGGAATTATAAAGTTCAAGGAACTCGACGTTATTGCCATCGGCGCGAGGCGCCGGCTTATACATGATCTCGGAAATAACCAGCGGAGTCCTTCGGCTGCACGGGCCCAGCGGTTCATGGGGATTGACGGATACCGTGGTGAGGGCGTTGGTCACGTTCGCCAGGTCGCGAAACTGGGCGGTGACGACGGCGTTGGAGCCGCGGCTGGCGGCTGCCAGTCCCACATAAAGTTGGGCGGGCAGGCTCATGGTCGCGCTCCCCAGCGCGGCCCAGGCCAGGCCGTCATAACTGGCAAACCCGGTGAACGTGCCGCCCGCCCGCTTCAGGCGGAGCCAGGCGGAGGGATAATTCGGCGGGAAGACCCCGGCCAGGGTGCTCGGGCTATAGGCCGGGTCGCGCCATTCGAAGAACGAGCCGCTCAGGGAGGGTGTCGCCAGGGCGGCGGCAAACCGGCTGCCGGGATCCAGGGCCTCGCGCGCCATCAAGCCCGCCTTGGCCCACGGGTCCGACGGGCTGAGCCCTGCCAGTCGCGCACACAGATCGAAATCGCCCGAGACGAGTTGGTAATCGAAGCTGCACTCATCTGCCGTGCCGCCGATGCCGCTGCCGGACGTGGTCAGGTTCAGGGCGTTGGCGCCGACCAACGCATTGCTGGATCCAACCGGGGCATTCCCGATGTCCTGCGGGATATAGGGCAGCGCCAGGAAACTGGCCAGGGTGTTGGTCGCGATGGTATTCGGGAGGCTGGCCCGGTCCCGCACCCCATTAATCACCAGCGTGTAGTGGCTGCCATAAACCATGGGCGCCGTCGTCAGTCTCAAGGTCTGGTTATCGCCGGCTAGCGACGAGGCGGTGATCGGCAGGACATCGCTAAAGGCATAGCCGGCCAGGTTCGTGGCGCTGGCCCCCTCGACCGGTTTCGAAAAGAGCACCTGGACATTGGTCGCGCCGAGGTTGAAAATCCGCGTGACCACAGGCGGTACGGTGTCGCGAATCACGGTGAGGGTGGCCGCTGCGCTGGTGACCTGACCCCGGGCGTCCGAGATCACGCACGAATAGACCTGGCCGTTGTTCAGGGCGAGGCTCGCGTTGCTCACCGTGTAAGCGGCGGCGGTGCCGAACACCGCGGGGAGGCCGTTCCGCAGCCAGAGGTAGCCCACCGGGGACTGGTTGGTCACCAGCACGGAAAAACTGGCGTTGTGTCCTTCCACCACCACCGTATTCGAGGGTTGGAGAAAAATGCCCGGCGCGTTGGTCAGACTGCAAGCCGGAACCAGCCGCGTGCCCGCTGCGCTCACGGCGGTGAGCGGTTCCTCAAAACTCCCATCCGGCATTTGCCACCGCACGGACAGGTCGTCGCCCCCACCCCCCTGTTGCATGATCGCTTCCACGTAATACCGGTGGCCCGCCTGCAGCCGCACCGGCGCGCTTTGCTGATTCGGTTCCTTGGCCCACTCCCGGGGATTGGTCCACGAGTTAACCCACGCGACCGGCCTCATGTTACCCGGGTTTTCGTCCGTGCTGACGAACAGCTCCGAGCTGTCATCGCTCGAAATCCAAAACACATAGTTGCCCGAGGTCGGGGGAACCACGAACGCTCTCAGCCGTTGACCGTAATCATCCAGACCGGTGTTGGCCTCGGTTTCAAAATTGGTATAGATTTTGGTAAAAGCGGCGACGGGAGCGTTGGGCCAGCTCGGGTTGTAGGTCGGGTTGGTCAAGGCCGTCAAACCGCCCACGTTTTGGTTCAGATTCGTCCAGAGCTCGCGATAGACTCCAAACACCGGATGGGTCTGGCCTCGGACGCTCGAAAAGGAGCCAAGGAAGAGGCA
>TBL_comb47_HYPODRAFT_10002024_pt1 | contig 25529 bp, 21 predicted proteins | sample TroBogypolimnion_40_FD_10682 | JGI IMG/M metagenome (IMG submission 10682)
TCGCCCCGCCCGCGGTGCAGCGGGCGATGGCGGCACGGTTCGAGGACATTCGCGCCGTGGAGGTGCCCACCTGGCACCTCCACTGCTCGGAGATCCTGGGTCCCCGCTACGCGGAGACGATCCAGACGGCCACCCGGGCCTGGTTCGAATCAAAGTAAATCATGAGTTTATGCGATGGCCTAATCGTCGATCAGCCGGCTGCGCAGCTCCTTGCCGAGCTTGAAGTAGACCACCCGCTTGGGCGGCACATGGATCGACTGGCCGCTGCGGGGATTGCGCCCCTGCCGCGCCTTGCGGTCCCTCAGGCGGAACGAGCCGAAACCTCTCAGTTCGACCCCTTCGCCCCGGTGCAGAGAACCAACAATGCTATCAAGGAACGAATTGACCAGGATATCCGCATCCTTTTTGGCCAGTTCGAGGTTCTCAATGAGGTGTTTAGAAAGGTCTGCCTTGGTAAGGGTTTCCATCGTTTCCATTGTTTCCATTTGGTTCTCCAAGTAAAGGACCGAGATACGCGTCATCCATAAGATCCTCTAGTCTGCGTTCAGGTCAAGAGGACAAAAGCCGTTGCCTAAAAAAATAGAGGGGGGGAAGCCCCCTCTATCCTTTCCGGTCCGGCAAATGTTCATATGCCTATGCCTGGTCATATAAACAATTTATTAATTTAGAATCAATAACTTGGCTCCGGCATGGACTGAAGGCAGACGGGGAACCTTTCAGCTGTTGATCCAATCCAGCAGCCAGCGGGGACCTTCGCCCGAGGCGCCGGTGGTCCGGTAGTCCCGCTCGCTGGAGGACCAGCAGCCGGCCAGGTCCACGTGGGCCCAGGATTCGGTCTTCACGAACTCCTTGAGGAACAGTCCGGCGGTGATGGCGCCGCCGTACTTGCCGCCGGTGACGTTCTTGAGGTCGGCGACCGAGCTCTTCAGGCCTTCCCGGTACTCTTCCACCAGGGGCAGCTGCCAGAGGTATTCGCCCGACCGGGAACCGGCGTCCAGGATGCGCTCCACCAGCTTCTGGTCGGTGCCCATCACGCCGGAGACGCCGTCGCCCAGGGCCACGACGCAGGCGCCGGTGAGGGTGGCCAGGTCGACGATGTGGTCGCCGCCCTGCTCGGATGCGAAGTTGAGCAGATCGGCCAGGACCAGCCGGCCCTCGGCGTCGGTGTTCAGCACTTCGATGGTCTTGCCGCTGCGGGAGCGGATCACGTCGCCGGGCCGGTAGCTGGTCCCGCTCGGCATGTTCTCCACCAGGCCCATGATGCCGGTGACCGCCACCGGCATTTCGGACTGGGCGCAGGCCACCAGGGTCGCCAGGACGATGGCGGCGCCGGTCATATCATCCTTCATGGTCTCCATGCCCTTGGCGTCCTTCAGGGAGAGGCCGCCGGAATCGAAGGTCACGCCCTTGCCCACCAGCACGATGTGCCGCTTGGCCTTCTCCTTGGGCTTGTACTCCATCCGCACCACCCGGGGGGTGCGCTCGGAGCCCTTGCCCACCGCCAGGACGGCGTTGAAGTTGCCCTTGGCCAGCTCGTCGGGGCCCAGGACCTCGATCGCCAGCTTGTACTGCTTGGCCAGCTTCTGGGCCAGGTCGGCGAACGCCTCGGGGAACATGTCGCCGGCGGGGGTGTTGGCCAGGTCCCGGACCCGGTGGCAGGCGGTCACGCCGGCTTCCACCTGGGGCATCCGGCGCCGCGCCTTGCGGGTGTCGTCGCCGTTGGTGAAGACTTCCACCCGCTCGAACCGCTTGGGTTCGGGCGTGCCCTTGAAGCTGGCGAAATCGTAGTCGGCCAGCAGGGCGCCTTCCAGCACGGCCACCTGGACTTCGTCGTGGTCCAGCGAGGACGTGGAGGGGGAGACGACACCCACCCGCTTCCAGCCCTTTTTGAGCGCGCTCCGGGCGGCGGTTCCCACGGCCTTGCGGATTTTGTTATGGGTAACGAACTCTTCCTCGCCCAGTCCGACCAGAAGCATCCAGCGGGAATCCTTCACTCCATTGGGATGGTGGAGGGGAACAACTTCAAGATAGTCCGCCTTGAAATCATTCTCATCCATGACCTGCCGGGCCACTTTGCTGATGGCCAGGGGCAGCCGGTGCCTTTCTCTTCCCGAGAAGACCGGAACGATGAGCACATCGCCGGAGAAATCCTTCCCCGTCTGAGAACTGATTTCGATGGTTGGCATAGACGCTCCTTGGATGTTCAAAAGGTGATCTTAATACATTGCCGGACATGCAAAGAGATTTTTTTTGTCCCTCCCGGGTTGCCCGGGCGGAATGGTTAGGGATCGTTTTTCGTCGGCGCCGCCTTCCGCCATGGGCAACCGCTTGGAGTTAACAGGCCGATCCGGGGCCGGCCGGCGCTTTCACCCGGCTTGCCAGGGACCCGGTTTGCCCTCACTCTTGAGGCTGGAGCCAGGGATGCGCGATCGCGAAATCATCCAGCGCATCAAGGATGCAACCGACCTTGCGGCGCTGGTGGGCCAGGCGGTGAAGCTGCGCCGCCAGGGTTCGGCCTGGGTGGGCCTCTGCCCCTTCCACAGCGAACGCAGCCCCAGCTTCCAGGTGGTGGCCGACCGGGGCTTCTATCACTGCTTCGGCTGCGGCAAGCACGGCGACGCCTTCACCTGGCTCATGGAGCGGGAGGGGCTGGCGTTCCCCGAGGCGATGGAGCAGCTGGCCCAGGCCGCCGGCATCGAGGTGCCGCGCCAGCGGGAGCGCCCGGCCGCGGAGCTGGACCTGGAGGCCCGCATGCGCCTGGCCATGGACGCGGCGCAGGCCTTCTACCAGCGCAAGCTGGCGGAATCCGCCAAGGCCATGGACTACCTCAAGGGCCGCGGCATGACCCCGGCCTTCATCCTCGAAGCCGGCCTGGGCTACGCCCCGGACGGCTGGGAAGCGCTCCTGAACCACCTCAAGGCCCAGGGGATCTCCCCGGAGATCGCGGAGCAGGCCGGCCTGGTCTCGCGCAGCGAGCGGGGCAACCACATCGACTTCCTGCGCGACCGGCTGGTGATCCCCATCATGGACGCCCGGGGCCGCATCATCGCCTTCGGCGGCCGGGCCTTCGGCGCGGCCCAGCCCAAGTACCTGAACACCCGGGAGACCCCCCTCTTCAGCAAGGGCTCGGTGCTGTTCGGGTTCCACCGGGCCAAGGGCCAGCTGCGGGACGGCGCCCTGGTGGTGGAAGGCTATTTCGACGTGCTGCAGCTGCACCAGGAGGGCCTGAACCTGGCGGTGGCGCCCCTGGGCACCGCGCTCACCGAAGGGCACATGCAGCTGATCGGGCGCTTCACCAAGCGGGTCATCCTCTGCTTCGACGGCGACGCCGCCGGCCTGCGGGCCATGGAGAAAGGCCTCAAGCTGGCCCTGCCGCTGGGCTTCGACGTGCGGCTGCTGCTCCTGCCCCAGGGCGAGGATCCGGACACCTGGTGCATGGCCCTGGGCGCCGAGGCCTTCCGCGAGCTGATCAGGCAGGCCCCGGACTGGACCAACTTCATCATCAACCGGGCCCTGGACGGCAAGGACATGCGCCGCACCCCCGAGCGCATGGAGGCGCTGCGGGAACTGGCCGGCTACCTGGCCTTCCTGCCCGCCACCGCCGAGCAGCGGGAACTTTTCGCCAGCCTCGCGCACGAACTGCGGATCCCGCTTTCGGAGCTGGACCGCGCGGTCAAGGCCCGGACCGCCCAGCCCGAGGAGTTCGAGCTGCCCACCCCGCCCACGGCCGACGTGGACGACCTGCTCCGGCCCATCCTCATCCTCTGCAAGGACCAGGATTTCCTGGCCCGGGCCGCGGCGGCGCCGCCGGCCTGGTGGGAGTCGCTCCAGGGCGCGCCTCTGCTGCAGTGCCTGCTGGACGCCGCCGGGGACGAAAGCCACATCCCGCCCGAAGCGCTGGCCCAGCTGCGCCTGCTGGAGGCCCGGTGGTCGGTCAAGGACGAGGCCGAGCTGATCCCCGATCAGGTGTTCATGAAACTGGAGCTGGGCTTCGTGGAACGGGAGAAGCAGGCCCTCAACCGCCAGTTGCAGGATCCGGGCGTCATGGTGGACACGGCCATGCAGGCCAAACTGGCGCATAGCCTGGAAAATCTTTTGAGACGGGGCAGGCTGCTTCGTGGTCAGATGATGGATATGCGGCGAAAGTCATTTTCCCGGTAAACGTTTGGGCGCGTTGGCGCATCTTAATACTGAAATGTCCCTTGCCAGGGCACTTCGAGCCTGTATACTGAGAGGTTCCGGGTGGCCTGTCATAATGGGTATCCTCTGTCCACACATGGCCACTCCAGTTCCCAACCTGCGCAAAAAACACCTTGGATCCTGTGGTCCCATGGTTCTTTGAGGTCTTGATGGTCCCAACCCCGGCCCGTGAAAGCTATTACCAGCTCACGAAAGCACTCATCTCCCTCGGCAGATCCCGCGGATTTGTCCTGGTCGATGAGCTGAACTCGTTCCTGCCAGATTCCGCATCATCGCCGATGGATCTTGAAAACATCATGACGATGTTCAACAAGCTCGGCATCGGCGTCGGCGCGACGGAGGCGGAAGCTCTCATCTCCCGGGAACAGCCCGAAGTGGAGGCGCTGTTCGCCGACGCTCCGCTCAAGTCCGAAAAGGAAATGGAGATCGACATCGACGGGGCCGATGGCGACAAGTTCAACGACCCCGTCAGGATGTATCTCAAGGAGATGGGCACCGTCCCCCTGCTCAAGCGGGAAGACGAAGTGGAGATCGCCAAGCGCATCGAAGTGGGCGTGCGCAGCGTCATGCGCGCCCTGTCCCGGTCGCGCCTGGCCGCGAGCCTGCTCATCGACATCGGCAAGATGCTCAAGGAGAACCCCGGCAAGATCCGCGAAGTGGTCGGGCTGTCCGACGAAGTGGACGAGGACGAGGACGCCGAGAACACCTCCGCCACCCAGCACGTGCACCACCAGTTCGAGAAGCTGCTGGTCCACGAGCAGGCCCTGCAGGAGCTGCTCGAGCTCAAGGCCTCCGGCAAGCCGGTGCCCAAGAAGCGCAACCTGGACCGGGAGATCCTCGCCGGCCGGGCCATGGTCAGCCGCCAGATCCGCCGCCTGGGCCTCAACAGCCTGGCGGTGACCCGGCTCATCGACAAGATCACCCACCACCACGGCCAGGTGATGAACGGCGAGCGCAAGCTGCGGGAGCTCAAGGAGCGCCTGAAGAACCCCGCCTTCGTCAAGCTGAAGGAACGCTACACCCACGACATCGAGCACATCGAGGCCGAGCTGGCGCGCTTCTTCATCAAGTACGAGACGGTGAGCGACCAGTTCCACGCGGACTTCAACACGCTCAAGTCCGCCGAGAGCATCAGCCGCTCGGCCAAGGCCGAGCTGATCGAGGCCAACCTGCGCCTGGTGGTCTCCATCGCCAAGCGCTACACCAACCGCGGGCTGCAGTTCCTGGACCTGATCCAGGAGGGCAACATCGGCCTGATGAAGGCGGTGGACAAGTTCGAGTACAGCCGCGGCTTCAAGTTCTCCACCTATGCCACCTGGTGGATCCGGCAGGCCATCACCCGGGCCATCGCCGACCAGGCCCGGACCATCCGCATCCCGGTGCACATGATCGAGACCATCAACAAGCTCATCCGCACCCAGCGCGAGCTGGTGCAGAAGCTGGGCCGGGAGCCCTCCAGCGAGGAGATCGCCCACGCCATGGACATGCCCGTGGGCAAGGTCCGCAAGGTCATGAAGATCGCCCAGGAGCCCATCAGCCTCGAAACCCCCATCGGCGAGGAGGAGGATTCCCACCTCGGCGACTTCATCGAGGACAAGGGCGTCGTCTCCCCGGTGGAGCAGGTGGTGAGCCAGCGGCTCAAGGAGACCGTCAACCTGGTGCTCCAGACCCTCACCGAGCGTGAGGAGAAGGTCCTGCGCATGCGCTTCGGCGTGGGCGACGAGGCCTCCGAGCACACCCTCGAGGAGGTCGGCAGCGAGTTCGCCGTCACCCGCGAGCGCATCAGGCAGATAGAGAGCAAGGCGCTGCGGAAGATCCGGCACCCCCGCTACTCCAAGACCCTGAAAGCCTTTCTGGGCTGAAATTGCGGTTTTCAAGAGCGTGATGCCCTCGCCGGGCCGGGATCAGGTTTCCCGTCCCGGCGAATTTTCCTTCCCCGGGCCCCGCGCCGGCGGCGGGCGCACGGAATTGCGCCGCGGCCGACATCGGCATTGACTTCCGTCTGGCTCCAAGGGACGCTCATGGTGAGGAACGCCGTGCTTTCCAAAGACCAGACCCTGGGGAAATATCAGATCATCGATCGCCTCGGCGCAGGGGGCTTCGGTTCGGTGTACCTGGCCCAGGACCGGCTGCTCAACCGCAAGGTGGCGCTCAAGGTCCCGCACCATCAGGGGGATGAGCAGGGGATGCTGCTGGAGCCGCGGATCATGGCGGCGCTCAAGCACCCGAACATCGTGGAGCTGATCACGGTGGAGAAGAAGGACGACACCTTCTTCATGGTCATGGAATACGTGGACGGCGAAAGCCTGGACAAGCTGATCCGCCGGGAGCGCGCCCTGGCCCCGGCCCGGGCCCTGGAGATCGGCATGGACGTGTGCTCGGCCATCGGCTTCGCCCACGCCCACCAGGTGATCCACCGGGACCTGCGGCCCGCCAACATCCTCATCACCCGGGACGGGGTGGCCAAGGTCACCGATTTCGGCACCAGCCGGTTCCTGGAGATGCAGCGGGACGGCTTCGCCCGCACCCGGATCGGCTCGCCGCCGTACATGGCCCCCGAGCACTTCCGGGGCCGGGCGGTGTTCCAGAGCGATCTCTGGTCGCTGGGCATCACCCTCTACGAAATGCTCACGGGGACCGTGCCGTTCTACGACGCCGATCCCATCAAGATCGCCCAGTCCTTCCAGAACACCCCCGTGGTGCCGCCCCACCTGCGCAACGCCGCGGTGCCCAAGGCCTTGAGCGAGGTCGTGATGAAGGCCCTGGCCGTGAACCTGGGCGACCGCTACCTGTCCGCCCAGGAATTCCTGAAGGCCCTGAAGGGGCTCCAGGAGGGCCTGACCCGGGAGACCCGCCCGGTGGGCACGGCCATCCTGGCCTCCCACTTCAACACCCCCGGCCCGGCCCAGCGCGCCTCCACCCCCACCCAGCACCGGCTCTGCCGGTTCTGCTACCGGCCCCTGCCCCGCATGGCCGTCACCTGCCCCGCCTGCGGCGAAAAAAACCTGTGAGCCCTGAGGAACCTGTCCCCGCGGTCCGCCACGGCATCTGGTCGCGCCGCTGGTTCCGCCGGGTGACCTACCTGCTCGCTTCGGGCGCGGTCCTGACCGGGCTCACCGCCTGGGCCGTGACCCGGCCGGAGCTGGACCGCTGGCTGGTCGGCAAGCTGGACCAGGCCGCGCGGCACGAGACCGGCCTGGCGGTCACGGCCGGCCGCCTGGAGATCCATCCGTTCCAGGGCCGGATCCTGTTCCACGACCTGACCGTGGGCGGCGACCTGCTCCAGGCCGGCCTGCTGGAACTGGACGTTGAGTGGGCCAGCCTGCTGCACACGCCCCACCTCCGCAACATCCTGCTCCGGGACCCGGTGCTGAACCTGGACCGGGCGCGGCTGGCCCGGATCATGCTGAGGCAGACCCCGGCCAGCGCCCGCACGCCCCAGTTCCGGCTGGACCGGCTGGAGATCAGCAACGGCCAGGCCCATGTGCGGGAACCGGCCTGGGCCATCCCCCAAGGGGATTTCCGCTTCCAGGTGGACGGCAAGGGCTGGTCCGCCAACCAGCTGCGGGTGGAGCTGCAGGTGCCCGGGATCAGCCTCGGCCGGGACCGCGGGGACCCGTTCCAGGGCCGGCTGTCCGTGCTCGCCGACGTCACCGAACACAAGCTGGAGGTGGCGCTGGGCCGGCTCGAGCTGGGCGTCAACCGGCTGGAGTTCAAGGGCGGCTTCCAGTTCCGGGAACAGAGCCTGAAGCTGGCCGCCAACGGCCACCTGGACCTGGTCCAGGCGCAGCTCCTGGCCGGCTCCCCCGGCCCCGCCTCGGGGGTGCTGGATTTCCAGGCCCAGGTGGACGGCGCCCTGGACCACCCGGTCTGGGGCGGGACCTTCCAGGGGACCGGGCTGCAGGTGAAGGGGATCCCCCTGCGCCCCGGCCGCCTCCAGGCCTCCATCCACGGCGCCCCTTCCGAGATCCGCCTGGAGCAGCTGGCCTGGAGCTCCGCGGACGGCAAGCTGGAAGCCGCCGGCAACTGGTCGGCCCGCACCGGCTACCTGCTCAACGTCAAGGCCGGCGCCATCCCGCTGGCCCCGGTGGCGGGCTACACCCGCGCCGGTTTTCTCAAGGATCTCACCGCCGCCTTCGAAGGGGAGGCCACCCTGCCGGCCGGGCTGCCCAAGGCCCCCTGGACCGTGCCCAGCCTGGAGCGGCTGGTCTTCCACGGCACCGGCCAGTTCCTGCAGGCCGGGCAGCGGGTCGGCGGCCTGGACATCGACCTGAGGCAGAACCGCTTCCAGGCTCCGGCGGTGGATCTGGACCTGCCCGAGCTGGCCTTCCACGGCAAGGCCTCCGGCACCCTGGGGCGCCGCGGGGTGGAGGCCGTCCAGGCCGAGGCCAGCGTCGCCACCGACGCCGGAGACGTGGCCGGCATGCTGCTGGCCTGGGAGATCGGCATGGACGGCGACGCCGGCCGGCGCGTCGCCCTGGACATGGCCGGGGCCGCCCAGGTCGAGGCCGAGGTCGGCTGGAATCCCGGCGACGGGCTCCAGCTCAAGGGCCGGCTGTCCGTCCAGGATCCCCGCTGGCACGGGGCCAGGGCCGACCAGATCAGCGCGGACGTGACCATCGACCGGGATGTGCTGCGGGTCTCCGACATCGAGCTGGACAAGGGCGAAGGCAAGGGCTACGGGGATCTCTGGCTCACCTGGGCCGACCTGGCCCCGGGCCAGGACCAGATCGACATGTGCTACCGCGCCTTCCGCCTCCCGGTCCGGGAAGGGCTCAAGGCGGCGGACGTGGGCGACCTGTCCCTGGACGGCATTGGCAGCGGCTGGGTCAGGCTGCACGGGCCGTTCGACCGCATCCGGATGGAGGGCCAGGCCGTGGCCGAGGCGGGCGAGGTCTATGGCCTGCACATCCCCGCGGCTTCCGCCGACTTCTTCATGGACATCAGCGGGGACCGCCTGCGCACCACCGACGTGCGGGTCGCCGACAGCCTGGCCCACCTCGGCTCCGCCACGGACGCCCCCAGCGGGCCCCTGGCCCTGTCCGGTTCCATGGACATGGACCTCAAGCGCGAGACCTGGCAGGTGGCCATGCGCGGCGAACTGGATTCGCGCATCCTGGGGCTGCCCGGCCCGGCCTTCCAGGCCCAGGTGGACACCCGGCTGGAGGGCCCCCTCACCGCGCCGTTCGGCCCCATCCAGATGCCCAGCGGCACCCTCGCCCTGACCCAGGGCCGGGTGTCCCAGGGCGACCAGAGCCTCGAGGGGCTGGAGGGCCGCGCGTCCTTCGCCGGCGGCAGGCTGGACCTGGAGCTGGGCCTTTCCGGCATGCCGGTGCGCCTGCTCACCCTGGAGGCCCGGCAGCAGGGCCGGGACCGGATGGAGGGCACCCTGGGGCTCGAGCTGGGGCCGGATTCCGCGGACACCGCCCAGCTCGCCGCCCGGCTCACCGAGAACTTCCTCAAGGACGCCCATTTCCGGTTCCACGCCCAGGGCGACTGGAACCCCCGGGGGCTCCAGTGGCACGGCCAGCTGGACCGGTTCGACGGACGGTTCGAGGGGTTCTCCCTGGTCCAGGCCATCCCCGGGCAGTTCTCCGGCGACCTCACCGGCATGGACCTGGCCATGGAGCTGGAGGGCAGGACCGCGGCCGCCCCGCTGGAGACCGCGCCCGCCCTCCCCGGCGGCCGGCCGCGGCCGCCGGGCGCCTGGCGCGGGCGGCCGATCGCCGCCACCAGCATCGGCCTGCGCGGCCGGTTCCCGTTCGGCGCCGACGCCCCCATGGCCCTGAAGCTGGCCGGATCCTCCAACCTGGCCAACCTGAAGACGATCCTCGACCGGGTGGTGCAGCCGGGCCAGTACAGCCTCCTGGCGGACCTGCATCCCGAGGGCAGCGCCCTGTTCGACCTCAACCTGGGCGGCACCCCCCGCGACACCACCCTGGACGGGACCCTGGAGCTCAAGGCCGGCCGGGCGGTGGTGCACAGCTACCCGCTCAGCATCGACAACCTGGAGTTCACCGCCCAGTTCCAGGGCCGGGACATCATCATCCCCAGGACCGCGCCGCTGCGGGGGACCCTGGCCCAGGGCGCGCTCACCGCCTGGGGCAAGGCGACCTGGCACCTGGGCGGGATCTCCGCCTACGACCTGCACACCAGCCTGGAGGATTTCCAGCTGCGCGACCTTCCCGACGGCTTCGAGGTGCAGGGCAGCCTGGACGCCGGCCTCAAGGGCAGCGACCAGGACGGCGGGCTCCTCAGCGGCAGCATCTGGGCCAAGCGGACCCTGTACCGCACCGAGATCAACCTGGCCGACCTGATCCTGGCCAACGCCCTGGGCGCCAGCGGCCACCTCAACACCCTGGACCCCTCCGACCCCCTGGCCCGGATCGACCTGGACCTGGAGCTGCACCTGGCCGAGCCCTGGGAGCTGGACACCAACCTGCTCAAGCTCCAGGGCCGGCCCCGGGGACCGTTCTGGATCCGCGGCAACCTCATCCAGCCCGGGCTCAAGGGCCGGATGGAGCTGCTGCCCGGCGGCCGCCTGACCAACCTGTTCCCGGCCGGGGACATCGTCATCGAGCGGGGCACGGTGGAGTTCGCCGACCCGACCTTCTTCAACCCCAACTTCGATGTCCAGGGCCAGATCGACGTCCCGCCCTACCTGGTGACCCTCAACATCTCCGGCACCCTGGACGCCCTCCAGGCCAAGCCGTTCTCCACCCCTTCCCTGCGCCAGGACGAGATCTTCGCCGTGCTCATCGACCCGGCCGCGGTGACCCTGGTGGGCGGCGCCCCGGGCTCCTCCACCCAGACCGCCATGAACACCGGCCTGGCCGGCACCAGCACCGGCCTGCTCACCTCCCTGGCCCTGGCCAACTTCCAGGAGCAGCTGCGCAAGACCCTGAACCTGGACCGGGTCAGCGTGGCGCTCCGGGCCGGCATCGGCACCCCCGAGACCTCCATCACCCTGGGCAAGTCCGTCAACCTGTTCGGCTACCACACCCCGCTGGTGTTCACCCACGACAAGGCGGGCGAGGTGACCACCATCAGCGGCCAGGTGGAGTGGCGGTTCGGCAACTTCGTCTTCCGCCTGGGCGCCAGCCAGAGCACCGCCGACAGCCTGGCCCCCTCGGGCGAGATCCGCCATACCTGGAGTCCCCGATGATCCATCTGCGCGCCTTCGCCCGCTACCGGGAACGCCTGGGGTTCGACCGGCTGGAGCTGGAGCTGCCCGAGCCCGCCACCCTGGAAGCCCTGCTGGAGGATCCCCGGCTGGCGGGGCTGCCCGTGGACGCCCTGTTCGCCTTGAACCAGGCCTTCGCGGGGCGGGATGCTAAGCTGAAGGATGGGGACGAGGTGGCGCTCATGCCGCCGGTGAGCGGAGGATAAGCTGGAATGACGATCAAACGGGACACGATCAAGACCCTCCTTGCGCGGCCGCAGGCCGGCGGCGAGGTCACGGTGATGGGCTGGGCCCGGGCCGTGCGCGCCCAGAAACAGGTGCTCTTCATCCAGGTGAACGACGGTTCCTGCCTGTCGAACCTGCAGGTGGTGGTCCCGGCCGGGCACCCCGACTTCGAGCGGCTCAGCCGGCTCAGCCAGGGCGCCGGGCTCAAGGCCGTGGGCGAACTGGCCCCGTCGGCCGGCGCCGGCCAGAAGTACGAAGTGGTGGCCCGGGAGCTGATCGTCTACGGCGAGGCCGACCCGACCTCCTACCCGCTGCAGAAGAAGCACCACAGCTTCGAGTTCCTGCGCGAATCCATCGCCCACCTGCGGCCCCGCACCCGCACCTTCGGCGCCGTGCTCCGGGTGCGCAACGTGCTGGCCCGGGCCATCCACGACTTCTACCAGGGCCGGGGCTTCGTCTGGGCCCACACCCCGATCATCACCGGCTCCGACTGCGAAGGCGCCGGCCAGATGTTCCGGGTCTCCACCCTGGATCCCCTGCACCCCCCCTGCCTTCCGGACGGCACGGTGGACTACGCCCAGGACTTCTTCGCCAAGCCCTCCTACCTCACCGTCTCCGGCCAGCTGGCCGGCGAGACCCTGGCCCTGGCGCTCTCCAGCATCTACACCTTCGGCCCCACCTTCCGGGCCGAGAACTCCAACACCACCCGCCACCTGGCCGAGTTCTGGATGGTCGAGCCCGAGGCCGCCTTCTACGACCTCCAGGACAACATGGACCTGGCCGAGGACTTCCTGAAGCACCTGTTCCGCACCGTGCTGGACGAGTGCTCCGAGGACATGGCCTTCTTCGCCGAGTTCGTGGAGAAGTCCGCCGTCACCACCCTCGAGCACATCGTCAACAGCCCCTTCGAGCGGATCAGCTACACCGAGGCGATCAAGATCCTCGAAAGCTGCAACGAGCCGTTCGAGTTCCCGGTGAGCTGGGGCATGGACATCCAGACCGAGCACGAGCGCTACCTGGCCGAGAAGCGCATGAAGCGCCCGGTGATCATCACCGACTACCCCAAGGACATCAAGGCCTTCTACATGCGCATGAACGACGACGGCCGCACCGTGCGCGGCATGGACGTGCTGGTGCCCCGCCTGGGCGAGATCATCGGCGGCAGCCAGCGCGAAGAGCGCCTGGACGTGCTGGAGGCCCGCATGGCCGAGATGCGCATCGACCCCGCCGCCTACGGCTGGTACCTGGACACCCGTCGGTTCGGCAGTGTGCCCCACTCGGGCTTCGGCCTGGGCTTCGAGCGCACCGTGCAGTTCGTCACCGGCATGGGCAACATCCGCGACGTCATCCCCTACCCCCGCACCCCCAAGTCGGCCGAACTGGGGTAGGGCGGTCCAGGTCGTTTCCGGGGAAGGGCGCGCCGGACGCGCGCCCTTCCCCGTAGGCGTTGAAAAGCTCAATCCATTTTGCCGACATTATGGGGCCAAACAGTCTTCACAAGGCATGGGGTTTTCCTATAATGGATAGGAAAGAGGGACCCCATGCGTCTGACTTCCATGCGTGAATTCCAAAAAAAGGGACCCGAAGCCATCACCGCGCCCAGGAATGAAGTCGTCCTGCTGACCGGGCGCACGGGGCCCTCCTACTTCCTGGTGCCGGTGTTCGACACCGATCTCGCCTTCCAGGCCGACCAACTGCAGCAGGCCATGGCCCTCGCCAGTCTGCGGGAATCCCAGGATGCCGCCGGGCGCGATGGGCGGAGCGGCGCCACGATGGACCAGATCAACGCTGAAATCGCCTCGATCCGCGCCGAGCGGCGCAAGGGCGTCCGGAAACACGCATCATGATCCAGCTCGTCCTGGACACCAACATCCTGGTGTCCGCCGGAATCACGGCAGGAGGGGATTGCGACCGGATCGTGCAAGCGGTGCTTCGCCGTGACCTGCAAGCGGTCGTCTCCCCCGGGATCGTCGCCGAATACCTGGATGTCCTGAATCGCAGCAAGTTCACCAGGTATGGCTTTCCGCCGGCGTGGGTCCAGCGTCTGCTCGAAGGGGCGGATCGGCTCGGCTCGGATCCGCCCGAACTGCCCAGCGCTCCCGACCCTGAGGATCGGATCTTCCTGGGAGTGGCCCAACAGGCAGGAATCCTGGTGACCGCAAACCTGAAGCATTTCCCGGAAAAGCATTGGGGCAGCGCCCGAGTGCTTTCGCCAAGGGCATTCATGGAGCAGATGGGGTTTTGAGCCGATCAGGGGAGCTTTCCATTGCCGCTTCTCCACCGGCGCGGTAAGGATAGTAATGCGTCCTGAATTCCTTTCAACGGAGGTAGCTACGGCTGTTCCCAGATTTTCCCGTTCCTCCCTCCGGTTCACCGCCCCGGCGCTCGCCATCGCGCTGGGCTTGGCCTGCGGCAAGACCAAGCCCCCGCCCGCGCCCCCCCTCCAGGTGGAGGTCGCCGCGGCGTCCCAGCAGGACGTGCCGCTGGTGCACGAATGGATCGGCACCGTGGACGGCTTCGTCAACGCCGAGATCCGCCCCCAGGTGGAGGGCTACCTGCTCAGGCAGGTCTACCGCGAAGGCTTCCCGGTCAAGGCCGGGCAGCTGCTGTTCCAGATCGACCCCCGGCAGTTCCAGGCGGCCGCCAACCAGGCCCGGGCGGGCATGGCCCGGGACCAGGCGTCCCTGGACAAGGCCCGGCTCGACGTGGACCGCTACACCCCGCTGGCGGCGCAGAAGGCCATCTCCCAGCAGGAACTGGACAACGCGCTTTCCGCCCTCAAGCAGGCCCAGGCCAACCTGGACGCCTCCACCGCCGCCTACGAAAAGGCCAGGCTGAACCTGGAGTGGACCCGGGTGGTCTCCCCGATCAACGGCATCGCCGGGATGGCCAAGGTCCAGGTGGGCGACCTGGTCAACGGCCAGAAGGCCATGACCACCGTCTCCACGGTGGATCCGGCGAAGGTCTACTTCAGCGCCAACGAGGCGGAGTACATGTCCTGGGCCCAGGCCTGGAGCGCCAAGGGCGGCGGCAAGGGCTCCCTGGAGCTGGTGCTCTCCGACGGCACCCGCTACCCGCTCAAGGGCGACCCGTTCATGACCGACCGCAACGTCGACCTCAAGACCGGCACCATCCTCCTGGCGGGCCTGTTCCCCAACCCGGACCACCTGCTCCGCCCCGGCCAGTACGCCAAGGTGCGGGCGGTGCTGGGGGTCGAGAAGGGCGCGGTCCTGGCGCCCCTGCGGGCGGTCTGGGAAGTCCAGGGCAAGTCCCAGCTGGCCGTGGTCGCGGACGACAAGGTGGACCTCCGCCCGGTGGTCCTGGGCCCGCACGTGGGCGCCCTGGTGGTCATCGAGAAGGGGCTCAAGGCCGGGGAGCAGGTCGTGGTGGAGGGCGTCCAGAAAGTGAGCGCAGGCCTCCTGGTGAAACCCGTTCCAGCCGCAAGGTAGCGCCGTGCCCAAATTCTTCATCAACCGACCCATCGTCGCCATCGTCATCGCCATCATCACCCTGATCGCCGGGCTGGTGTCGATGGCCGGGCTGCCCATCGCCCAGTTCCCGGACATCGTGCCGCCGCAGATCTACGTCTCCACCGCCTACACCGGCGCCGACGCCCTGACCATCGAGAAGGCCGTGGCCGCCCCCCTGGAGCAGCAGGTCAACGGCGTGGACAACATGCTCTACATGGCGTCCACCAACGCCAACGACGGCACCATGTCCGAGGTCATCACCTTCGACGTGCAGACCGACGTGAGCATCGACCAGGTCAACGCCCAGAACCGGGTCGCCCAGGCCCAGCCGTTCCTGCCGCCGGACGTGAACCAGAACGGCATGACCATCCGCAAGTCCACCGGCCTGCCGCTGCTGTTCCTCGCGGTGTACTCCCCCAACGGCGCCTACGACGCCCTGTTCCTCTGCAACTACGCCACCATCAACCTGGTCGATCCGCTCTACCGGGTGGCCGGGGTGGGCCAGGTGAACACCTTCGGGGCCGGCGACTACGCCATGCGGGTCTGGGTCAAGCCCGACCTGCTGGCCAAGCTGGGCATCACCGTGCCGGACATCAACCAGGCGGTGCAGCAGCAGAGCACCGTCAACCCCTCCGGCCAGGTGGGCGCCGAACCGGTGCCCAAGGGCCAGGAGCTGACCTACACCGTGCGCAGCCAGGGCCGGCTCCAGACCCCCGAGGAGTTCGAGCGGATCGTGGTCCGGGCCAACCCGGACGGCTCCGTGGTCCATCTGGGCGACATCGCCCGGGTGGAGCTGGGCGCCATGGCCTACAAGCAGATCGCCCGGCTCAACGGCAAGCCCACCTGCGTGATCGCCCTGTACCAGGCCCCGGGATCCAACTCCCTGGCCGTGGGCCGGGCCGTCAAGAAGGAGATGGACCGGCTGAAGGCCAGCTTCCCCAAGGACATGGACTACGCCGTCTCGGTGGACACCACCCTGCCGGTGACCGAAGGCATCCGCGAGATCATCTGGACCCTGGGCGAGGCCATGGTCCTGGTGATCCTGGTGGTGTTCCTGTTCCTGCAGAACTGGCGGGCCACGCTGATCCCCATGATCGCCGTGCCGGTCTCGCTGATCGGCACCTTCGCCTTCTTCCCGCTGCTGGGCTTCTCCATCAACACCCTGTCGCTGTTCGGGCTGGTGCTGGCCATCGGCCTGGTGGTGGACGACGCCATCGTCGTGGTGGAGGCCGTGGAGCACCACATCGAGCTCGGCATGCTGCCGCGCGAGGCCACCCTCCAGGCCATGAAGGAAGTGGCAGGTCCTGTGGTGGGCATCGCCCTGGTGCTGTCCGCGGTGTTCGTCCCGGTGGCCTTCCTGGGCGGGATCCAGGGCCGGCTGAACAAGCAGTTCGCGGTCACCATCGCCATCTCGGTGCTGATCTCGGCCTTCAACGCGCTGTCCCTGTCCCCGGCCCTGTCGGCCCTGATCCTGAAGCCCCGGGAGCAGATGGAAGGCAAGCTGGGCCGGTTCTTCCACGGCTTCAACCGGGCCTTCGCCAAGGCCACCCGCGGCTACGTGAACCTGTCCCACGGCCTCATCCGCAAGGCCGCCGTGGCCCTGGCCATCCTGGCGGGCTTCTTCCTGCTGGACGGCTTCATGGGCAAGGCCCTGCCCAGCAGCTTCGTGCCCACCGAGGACCAGGGCTACTTCTTCCTCAACATGCAGCTGCCGCCGGCGGCCTCGCTCCAGCGCACCGACGCCGTGGGCCGCAAGGTCGAGAAGATCCTGCTGGAGACCGAAGGCGTGAAGTACATCTCCATGGTCGAGGGCTTCAGCCTGCTGGCCCGGGTCTCGGCCTCCTACAACGGCTTCGCCTTCGTCGCCCTCAAGCCCTGGGACGAACGCAAGGGGCCCGGCCTGGAGGCCGGCGAGCTGCTGCGCAAGCTGAACGGGCGCTTCAGCCGGGAGATCCCCGACGCCAACGTGATCTGCTTCGCGCCCCCGGCCATTCCCGGCCTGGGCAGCTCCAGCGGCTTCTCGCTCTGGCTCCAGGACCGCAGCGGCGGCGAACCGGAGTACCTGGCCCAGAACCTCAAGACCTTCCTGGACGCGGCCCGCAAGCGGCCCGAGCTCACCGGCGTCACCTCGCTGTTCACGGTCAACACGCCGCAGATCTACGCCGACGTGGACCGGGACAAGACCCTGAAGCAGGGCGTGCCGGTGGCCGACGTCTACCAGACCCTCCAGGCCTACCTGGGCGGGCTCTACCTGAACCAGTTCAACCGGTTCGGCCGGCAGTGGCGGGTCTACCTCCAGGCCGAGGGCGAGGACCGCACCAGCCCGGACGACATCGGCCGGTTCGCCGTGCGCAACAAGGACGGCAACATGGTGCCGCTGTCGACCCTGGTGACCGTCAAGCGGATCCAGGGCCCGGAGTACACCAACCGGTTCAACCTGGTGCGGGCCGCCCAGGTGCTCGGCCAGGCCGCCCCGGGCTACAGCTCCGGCCAGGCCATCGCCGCCCTGCAGCAGGTGGCCCGGCAGGTGCTGCCCGCCGACATGAGCTACGACTGGGCCGACCTGTCCTACCAGGAGATCAAGGCCGAAGGCACCACCGGGCTGCTGTTCGCCCTGTCCCTGGTGTTCGTGTTCCTGATCCTCGCCGCCCTGTACGAAAGCTGGTCCCTGCCCTTCTCGGTGCTGCTCTCGGTGCCGGTGGCGATCTTCGGGGCGTTCGCCGGGCTGTGGATGCGCCACTACGATTTCGGCGTGTTCGCCCAGATCGGCCTGATCATGCTCATCGGCCTGTCCGCCAAGAACGCCATCCTCATCGTGGAGTTCGCCAAGGACGAGCTGGAGAAGGGCCGGCCCCTGGTGGAGGCGGCGCTGGAAGGGGCCAAGCTGCGCCTGCGGCCCATCCTCATGACCAGCTTCGCCTTCATCCTCGGCTGCGTGCCGCTGTGGACCGCCACCGGTTCCGGCGCGGCCTCCCGCCGGATCCTGGGCACCGTGGTGATCGTCGGCATGATGGCCGCCACCATGATCGCCGTGTTCCTGATCCCGGTCCTGTTCGTGGTGGTGGAGCGGATCGCCAAGACCAGGCCGAAGATCCACACCGGTCCCGAGCAGGGCATCATCGACGAGGAAAGCTGACGTGAAGCGACTGGCCCTATCCCTCCTCGCCCTGGCCCTCATCGGCCTCCAGGGGGGCTGCGCCCTCGGCCCTCAGTACAAGCGGCCCCGGCTGGAGGCCCCCGGCCAGTTCCGCGCCCAGGCCCAGGCGGAGACGGCCTCCTTCGCCGACCAGCCGTGGTGGGAAGTGTTCGGCGACCCGGCCCTGAAGGACCTGGTCGGCCAGGCCCTGGCCAACAGCTACGATGTGCGCGCCGCCGCCGAACGGGTGGAGGAGTACCGGGCCCGGGCCGGCATGGAGCGCGCCGACTACCTGCCCGCGTTCACCCCCGGCGCCGGCTGGGCCCACGGCCGGTCCTCGGCGTTCTCCCCCGGGGGCGGCGGCAAGGGCTCGATCCTGAACGCCCAGATCGGGCTGTCCTGGGAACTGGACCTCTGGGGCCGGGTCCGGCGCCTGAACGAGGCGGCCCTGGCCCAGTACCTGGCCTCCCAGGAATCCCGGCGCGGCGTCTACCTGGCCACCGCGGCCCAGGTGGCCCAGGCCTACTTCGAACTGCGGGAGCTCGACGGCCGGCTGGAGATCGCCCGGGCCACCACCCGGGCCTTCCAGGAGACCTACGACCTGTTCAACCGGCGCTTCCAGGGCGGCGCCGCCTCGAGCCTGGAGACGGCCCGGGCCGAGGCGGCCCTGGCCTCCGCCTCCAGCACCATCCCGGACCTGGAACGGCAGATCGCGGCCAAGGAGAACCTCCTGTCGCTGCTGGCGGGGCGCGGCCCCGGACCGGTCCCCAGGGGCGGCGGCAACGAGGCCCAGCCCCTGCCCCCGCGGATCCCGGCGGGGCTGCCCTCGGCCCTGATGGAGCGGCGCCCTGACCTGCGCGAGGCCGAGCAGCGCCTGGTGGCCGCCAACGCCGCGATCGGCGTGGCCCAGGCCAGCTACTTCCCCACCCTCAGCCTCACCGGGCTGGTGGGCGGCCTCGCCCCGCGGGTCAGCCAGCTGTTCGGCTCGGGCAAGGAGTGGAACATCGGCTCCAACCTCAGCGGCCCGGCCCTGCAGGGGCTGCGGCTCAGGGACCAGAAGGCCGTCGCGGTGGCCCAGTGGGAGCAGGCCAGGACCCGCTACGAAGCGGCCGTCACCGGGGCCTTCGGCGAAGTGTCCACCCTGCTGGTGGCCTACGAAAAGCTGGCCGAGGTGGAGGCCCAGCAGGCCCGGGCGGTGGCCGCCTACCAGGAGGCGGTGCGCCTGGCCACCCTGCGCTACGGCGCCGGGCTGTCCAGCTACATGGAGGTGCTGGAGGCCCAGCAGCAGCTGTTCCCGGCGGAGAACGGCCGGTCCCAGGCGCGGCTTGCGCGGCTGGTCGCGCTGGTGCAGCTGTACAAGGCGCTGGGCGGCGGATGGGAACTCGAGGACCCGGGCGCCCGGCCCCCGCAGGCGCCCTGATCCGGATTTGTCCGTTTTTGCGGCCAACCTGTCCGGCTATGGGCTTGCCGACTGCTTCCGGTGAGCGCACATTGGTGTCCTGAAACAGGATGGACATGGACCAAGCGACCGACATCTACTTCCTGGTCCTGCCTGGAACGATGCTGCTGGACTTCGCCGGCACCGCCGAGTCGTTCCGGGTGGCCGCGGACTTCGGCGCCCGGTTCCGGCTGCACTACATCGCCCCCGACCGGGAAGCCCCGTCCTCCCTGGGCCTGACCCTGGGCGGGCTGGAGCCCCTGCCCGAAGGGCTCCCTTCCGGCGCCATCGTGCTCATTCCCGGCGTCGCCTGCTCGGCCGAGGATTACCGGCTGCCCGGCGCGCTGGCCGCGGCCCAGTGGCTGGCCCGCACGGTGGGGCCGGACCAGCTGCTCTGCACGGTCTGCTCCGGAGCCTTCCTGGCGGGCGCCGCCGGCCTCCTGGACGGCCGCAGCTGCACCACCCACCACAGCCTCACCGCCCGGCTGGCCCGGGAGTTCCCCCGGGCCAAGGTCCTGGAGAACCGGATCTTCGTGCGCGACGGCAACCTGTTCACCAGCGCCGGGGTCACCGCGGGGGTGGACCTGGCCCTGCACCTCATCTCCGACCTGGCCGGGCCCCGGGTGGCGGTGGAGGTGGCCCGGCTGCTGGTGCTGTACTTCCGGCGCGCCGGCGCCGACCCCCAGCTTTCCCCGTGGCTCAGCCACCGCAACCACATCGACCCGCGGGTGCACGGCGCCCAGGACCTGGTGGTGCGGGATCCGGCCCACGGCTGGACCGTCACCGAGCTGGCCGGGCGGTCCCACACCAGCCCGCGCAATCTGGGCCGGCTGTTCCAGCAGCACGCCGGCATCTCGCCCCAGGCCTACGTCCGCAAGATCCGCACCGCCGCCGCCCGGGAACTGCTGCGCCAGCCCGAGCTCAACGTCAACCTGGTGGCCGAGATGGTGGGCTTCTCCTCCGCCGAGCAGCTGCGCCGGGCCTGGAAACGCTTCGAACCGGCCACCCCGGCCCGACGGCGGCACCCCGTGAACGAACTTGAACCTGACGCCGGAGCCTGACCCATGCCCATCCGCCCTTCCCGCCTGCTCTGGTCCCTGGCCCTCCTGGCGCTGCTGCCCGGCTGCGACAAGCTGGGCCTCGGCCCGAAAGCCGCCAGGGTCGACATCAAGTTCGTCATCTACGACAACGACAACACCTTCGCCGCGACCATCTACGCCCAGGAAGTCAGCACCGGGCAGACCACCACCTTCTCCTACGGCCCCCACACCCCCGGCCTGCCGGTGGAGATCAAGACCCCCGGCACCTACGTGTTCTATGCCCGGCTGGTGGAGGCGCCGGACGACTACCACTACGGCTTCACCGGCCACCAGCCCGCGGCCTACGGGCACATGACCCGGGGCGGGACCCAGGACCCCTCGGTCAACCTCATCGCCCTGGACCTGAAGCCGGGCGGCCATTACAAGGTCTACATCAGCGACCACTGGGCCTCGCTGCCGGCGCCCGGCAAGCCGGTCACCGTGGCCTGGCACCGGGAGTAGGATAGGCCAGCTTCTCGTAGGCCACCACCACGCCGGCGCCGGTCCAGCGGTAGGTCAGGTAGCGCAGGTGCCCGCAGGCGAGCACCACCGAGGGCGTGAACGCGGCCACGCACGCGCCGCGGGCCGGATCCCGCACGGAATCGAACAGGATCCCCCTGGAGCCGGCCCTGGCCAGGTCTTCCGCCAGGCGCCGGGACGCCCGATGGGAATCCGGATCCATGATCCCCGGGAAGGGCCGCGCCAGACCGCCCCGGACATCCTGGAAGCTCCCTTCGATCCGGGCCGCGAGCACCCTCATGTCGAAGTCGTGGGGCTCCAGGCGGTCCTCCCGGCAGCGGATCGCCTGGTAGTGGACCGTTTCATGGATGGCCGCCGCCTCCCCGTGGGCGGCGTAGAACGCGCCCAGGGACTCGGTGGAGAAGCGGCCCGGGCGCGGATTGCTGAACGGCCACTGGATGAAGCTGGAGGGTGCCGATACGCCGCGGTTCAGCCTGGGGTTGGTCATGGCTTCAACCTGGTCCAGCCGCTCCCACAACCCCTCCGGGAGCCCGGCCCAGAGATCCACGGCCGGGAACCGGGCAGCCACGATCCTGATGGCCTTTCTCCACTTGATGGCAGACGCCCCGGGAGCCTCTACCACACCCCTCTCCTCGCATCCAGGAGCCGGCGCACGTCCGCAAGGTCCATGATCCGGCCCCGGGCCATCCGCTCCATGGGAGCGGCGCCTTCAAAGAGCGGGTTGTCGTTGGGTTTTTTCACCCAGGCCTCGGCCTGCCCATCGTCCGGAATCAGGATCCTGAGCGCCTTCCAGATTCCGAGGATGTAGCTGATCCGCTCCAGGGTGTCCTGGGAGAGGGCGGCCCTGGGGGACTTCTTCCACGCGAAGAAGGTGGACCGGGGTGGCTGGCCCAGCAGGGCCATCTGCTCACGGGTGGATAGCCCCCAACGTTCAGCGATGAAGAAGAATCCCTTCAGGGCCGCCTCGCCCGTTTCCATGGGCGAGTATGCCTTGGCGTCAGGTTCAATCACGGGAGCAGGGTGCGGCATCGGTCTCGCCTCCTGGCTGAAGGGTAATCCCGTGGTGGACTTGTTTCAAGGTTTTGTCCTGTGACAGACTCACCCCGGACCGCGCTACCAGACCAGTTCCACCTCCGGCCGGATCCCATCCTGGCCCGTGGCCTGTTCCAGGCTGCCGGCCTTGGCCTGGATGACCACGTAGGCCATCGGCCCGGTGCCGGTGGCCCGCCAGGCGCGCAGGCCGTCGGGGGCGATGCGCACCGCCGTCCCGGGGCGCAGGGGGATCCGCTCGCCGTCCACCTGCATCTCGCCCTCCCCGGAAAGGATCAGGTACAGCTCCTCGTTCTGCTTGTGGGCGTGCAGGAAGGGGATCGACTCCCCCGGCAGCATGGAGCCGAAGGACACTTCCATGGCCGATAGCCCCAGCACCCCGCCGATGAAGGTCTTGCCCGGCACCTTGCCCCGGCGGGGATGGTCCTGGACGTAGTCCCGCCACTGGTCCGGACTGCCGAAGTCCGCCGCGGCGAAGTGGGCTGACTGTTGAAGGTCCTGGGGTTGAAGACTCATGGCGGCTCCCGGGAAAGAGGGGATGGAAGGTTGGGAAGGAACGTCGGGATGGTAGCCGGCGGCCATCCATCACGTTCATCATTAGAACGAACGTTCGTGCTAATGTAAACAAGAATCGTCGCCCCGGCAAGGAGCGGGTACGATTTTCTTATGGAATCCATGGGGAGGCGCGGTTTGGCGGACAAGGGCGACAGCACGCGGGGGCGGATCCTGGACGAGGCCGTTCGCATCGCCAGCCGGGACGGGCTGGGGGGCCTGAGCATCGGCGTGCTGGCCGCGGCCCTGGACATGTCCAAGAGCGGGCTGTTCGCCCATTTCGGTTCCAAGGAGGCCCTGCAGATCGCCACCCTGGAGCACGCCGCGGCGCGGGTGCGGGAGCGGACCGCCCCCGGCGCGCAGCTGCCCCCGGGGCCGGAGCGGGTGCGCTTCCTGTTCCGGGCCATCCAGGGCTGGATCGACGATCCCGGCCTGCCCGGCGGCTGCCCCATCACCGGCGCCTGCATCGAATTCGACGACCGGGACGGCCCGGTCCGCGAGGCCCTGACGGGGCTCCAGCGGCGCTCCACGGAGCGGTCGATGGCGCTGTTCGCCGAGTTCGCCGATCCCGGGCAGGACCTGGAGCAGTTGGCGTTCGAATTCAGGGCCATCTGCCTGGCCTACCACCACGCCGCCCGGATGCTCCGGGAGCCCCGGGCCGGGGACTGGGCCCGGAACGCCCTGGAGTCGCTGATCGAGAAGGCCCGGCGGCCGACTGCCGGAGCGTAACGGAGCCTTTCCAGGCCCGCTGGGACGGGGCGCCCTTCGCGTCCTTGACTTGGGTCCATTAAAAATTAAATTATTTATAACAATGCTCTCGCCGAGTCCGCCCAGACCGGGGAGGAGGACACTTGCAAGATCCGCCCGTATCCATCCGTTCCATCCGCCGGTTGGGATTCTGCTCCGCCATCGCCTTGTTTGCGGTGGCCGCCATGGCCAGCCCCCGGGCGATCTATGCGCTGTCCCCGGGAACTTCAATGACGTTCGGCGAAGAGTTGCGCATCTGGGGTAGTGACAAATTCAAGGCCTACTTGACGGATAAAATTACGATGACTGGTATATCCGTAGAGACTACACCAAGGCTGATCGTCACCAGAGCTGATGGTTCAATCAAATGGAAATCGGCAGACGCCGTTCCCAACCCTTTGTTCAAGCTATTTCACAAAAAAACGTATTTGGTCATGGAGGGTACGGGATACCTGATCCTCTATGCCGAAGATTGGAATGGCCAAAAAACCGAGCTATGGCGGAACCAGTTCGATTACAACCACAACGCGGTCGCCGGCTCCCTCCTGACGCTGAACAGCTTTGGAGTTCTGTGCATCGTGACTCAGGAGGAACCCGCCCGGTTGACCTGGTGGAGTGAACCCTGGTAGGCTCCCGGCCGCCAGGTCCGCTGCGCTGCGGGAGCGGGTCTGGTACGCTCCAGGCATGACCCCCGCCCACGCCCCTCTCCCGTATCCCTGGATCCCCGGCCTGCTGGACAAGCTGAAAGCCCGGTTCGCCCTGGAGGCCCGGGACGGGGCCCACGACCTGGCCCACTGCCTGCGGGTGGCCCGGCTGGCCTGGGCGCTGGCGCCCGAGGCGGGCGCCGACCCCGAGGCCTGCGTCGCGGCCGCCCTGCTCCACGACCTGGTCTACCTGCCCAAGATCCACCCGGACTCGCCCAGGACCGGGGCCATGGCCGCCGGACTCGCCCTGGACTGGTGCCGGTCGATCCCGGAGCTGGCGGGCCGGGCCGGGCTGATCGCCGGCGCCGTGGCCACCCACAGCTTTTCCGCCGGACTCCCGCCGGCGGGCCCGGAAGGGGCGGTGCTGCAGGATGCCGACCGGCTGGAGGCCCTGGGGGCCATCGGCCTGGCCCGGGTGTTCGCCACCGGGGGCGCCATGGGCGCCGGGCTGTGGGATCCCGGGGACCCCTGGGCCGAAGCCCGGCCCCTGGACGACAAGCGCTGGAGCCTGGACCATTTCCGGACCAAGCTGCTCAAGCTCGAGGACGGCATGAACACCCCCGCCGGCCGGCGCCTGGCCGGGGCCCGGACCCGGGTGCTCCGGGACTTCCTGGCGGCGCTGGAAGCGGAGCTCTAGACTCCATGTCCGGGCTCCGCCCGGGCATGTGGGGGTGTGGGGACCGAACGCATGCGTTCGGTTAGAGCGCGCTACCCGGGCGGTCCCCCCACTACATATCAGCGCACTTCCGGAATCAGCGCCGCGAACGCCGGGTCCCGGCGCATGGCGTCCGCCATGGGGTCCCGGGCCAGGTAGATGAGGTATTCGCACCGCTCCCCGACGGCCTGCTTCAGGCTGGCCAGGGCGGCGTCCCGGTCCCCCAGCCCGCTGTGCAGGGCCGCGAAATAGATGGCGGGCACGTAGAGCGGCCTGCCCTCGTGCACCGGGGGCGTCCGCAGTTCCCGCAGCATCTTCCGGGCCATGGCCTGGTCGCCTTTGCGGGCGTAGACCCGGCCCAGGAGCATGGCCAGCCCCGGGGCCCGGCCCGAGGCCAGCCAGGCCCGCTCCAGCCCGGCCGCGGCCTCGGCGTAGCGGCCCTCCTGCTCCAGGGCCCGGCCCAGGTTGACCCAGCCCAGCAGGAAGCCGGGGTCCAGCTCCAGGGCGGCCCGGGCGGCGGCCTCGGCCTCGGGGAAGCGGCGGGCGAAGTAGAAGGTCTCGGCCAGCGCGGTCTTGACCGTGGGTGAGAGCGGGTCGAGCCGCTCGGCCT
>TBL_comb47_HYPODRAFT_10002026_pt1 | contig 25479 bp, 21 predicted proteins | sample TroBogypolimnion_40_FD_10682 | JGI IMG/M metagenome (IMG submission 10682)
AGATTTCAATCCCCTATCGCGATCGCCTTGGGTGGCGGTTCAGTCCAACGTGGTTTATCTGACGCCGGCCAACTGTCGTGCCATCGGCAAACATCTTTGCGGCGTCCGATAAACGCTATTCGATGTCTGCCATCGCCATGCCTTGCTTCTTGCTTGACTTGATCTGTTCGATGCGCGCGAGAACATCTGGCGGGAAGTAGCCGATCTGTCGCGCACGCGTGCTTGGGTCGTCACCCGGATTTCGCACCAGCGGTTTTGGCAACAACCCCAGCGCGATGTAGTTGTGCAAGGTCGCGCGGGAGATTCCCGACTGCTGCATGACTTCCAGACTGCTTAACATGGCTATTTGGACTGTACAACCACAATCCAGTTATTTGTACAGTTCAATGATGATTCAATTTAGACTGTCTAGTCAAGCTTCATTTAATCTCTACCGAGTGAATGGTCGAATGTGTTGTTAATTCAACAAACATTTGATCGAACTTCATGCGGTTGGACTGCGTAAGCAAGCGGCTGAATCGAGCTAATTCAACTGTCTAATTATATAAAGGTATTGGTTAAACAGTCTACTTGCTCTGCCGGTGGCTGCGCAACGCAGGTCTACCCGCGTTGCGCCTGCACCATCTTCATGGCCGAGGCGATCAGCGTGGATACCTCGGTCATGTTGCTTGGAACTACCAGCGTCGTGGTGGCGCTGGCTGCCACGCGCGAATAGGCATCTACCGCCTTCTCTGCAACTTTCAGTTGGACCGCTTCGGCGCCGCCTGGCTGGCGGATGGCCGCAGCAATGGCGGAAATGGCCTGCGCCGTGGCCTCGGCAACGGCCTTGATGGACTGGGCTTCGCCTTGCGCCTTGTTGATGACGGCCTGCTTCTCACCCTCCGAGCGCTGAATGAAGGCTTCACGCTCACCGGTGGCAATATTGATCTGCTCCTGACGGCGTCCTTCGGACGCCGCGATCAAGGCGCGCTTTTCACGCTCGGCCGTGATTTGCTGCTGCATGGCGTGCAGAATTTCCTTGGGCGGCGTCAGGTCCTTGATCTCGTAGCGCAGCACCTTGACGCCCCAGTTCAGTGCCGCCTCGTCGATCGCCTGAACCACCTGGGCGTTGATGATGTCGCGTTCCTCGAACGTCTTGTCCAGTTCCAGTTTGCCGATCACTGAGCGCAATGAGGTTTGCGCCAGCTGGGATATGGCAGTGATGTAGTTGCTCGAACCGTAGCTCGCGCGCATGGCGTCGGTGACCTGAAAGTACAGGATGCCGTCGACCTGCAACTGCGTGTTGTCTCGGGTAATGCAGACCTGGCTGGCAATGTCGAGCGGGATTTCCTTGAGCACATGCTTGTACGCCACTTTGTCGACGAATGGCATCAAAAAGCTTAGGCCCGGCGTCAGCGTGCCATTGTATTTCCCGAGGCGCTCGACGACCCATGCGTGCTGCTGGGGTACGACCTTGACCGACTGCGTGATGAAGACAGCGGCGATGACAAAAAGGATGACAGCGATTTCCATTCAATTCTCCCTAGGCGCCCGCGGGCAGGTTTTCACAATTTGCACACTATCAGCCGGCTACCGATGACTTCGACGATGCGATGCGGACCCGGCGCCGACGCCACACCAGGGATCAGGGCGACGTCCCAATGCGCGCCGCGGTACTTGACTGAACTCGTTCCGTCTGGTTTCCATTCCTCGACCAGGACGGTTTCGCCGACGTCGAGGTTGACATCCCGGTTGGCGCTGGCCGGCGCAGCAGACGGTGTTCTTTGTTTGTAGCCGCGCCATGCCAGAACGGAACCGCCGCCAACGACGGCTGCGACGACCAGTTGTATTGGCGTCGAAGCTCCCAGATGGGCGGCAATGGCGGCGCCAACCAGGCCCAAAGAAAGCATCAGCAGATAAAAAGTGCCGCTCAACAGTTCCAGCGCAATGACCGCCCCCGCGAGCACCCACCAGATGGTTGTTTGTGCCATATCAGCCTTATATGTGTTGCTACCGCCACATTTTGCGGCAATTCCGTACCCGCACAAGAGACCAGCCTTCAGAAGTCCTTACACTTCGCGCCTGTTTCGCAATTATTTTCCAGGCATCGCCGGGCTCCATCATGAAATTCCGCTTTCCGATAGTCATCATTGACGAAGATTTCCGCTCTGAAAACACCTCCGGGCTAGGAATCCGCGCACTGGCCCAGGCCATTGAAACGGAAGGCTTCCAGGTGCTGGGGGTTACCAGCTACGGCGACCTGAGCCAGTTCGCGCAGCAGCAAAGCCGTGCCAGCGCCTTCATTCTGTCGATCGACGACGAGGAGTTCACACCGGGGCCGGATCTGGACCCAGCGGTGCTGAACCTGCGCCACTTTATCGAGGAAGTGCGGCGCAAGAACCTCGACGTGCCGATCTACATCTATGGCGAGACCAAGACTTCACGCCACCTGCCCAATGACATCCTGCGCGAGCTGCACGGCTTCATCCATATGTTCGAGGACACACCGGAATTTGTGGCGCGCCACATCATCCGCGAAGCCAAGAGCTACCTGGAGGGGGTGCAACCGCCATTTTTCAAGGCCTTGCTCGACTACGCGGAGAACGGATCCTATTCCTGGCACTGCCCGGGGCATTCAGGCGGCGTTGCCTTTCTCAAGAGCCCGGTGGGCCAGATGTACCACCAGTTCTACGGCGAGAACATGCTGCGCGCCGACGTCTGCAACGCGGTGGAAGAACTGGGTCAGTTGCTCGACCATGACGGCGCCATCGGTAAGAGCGAGCGCAACGCGGCGCGCATCTTCAATGCCGACCACTGCTTCTTCGTCACCAACGGCACCAGCACCAGCAACAAGATGGTCTGGCACCACACGGTCGCGCCGAACGATGTGGTGGTGGTGGACCGCAACTGCCATAAGTCGATCCTGCACGCCATCATCATGACCGGTGCCATTCCGGTGTTCCTAAAGCCGACCCGAAATCACTTCGGCATCATCGGACCGATCCCAAAGAACGAGTTCGAACCGGCTGCGATCAAGGAAAAAATCAAGGCCAATCCGCTGATTCAGCAGCACCTCAAGGGTGTGGACGCCAACAAGATCAAGCCGCGCGTGCTGACACTGACGCAGTCCACCTACGACGGCGTGCTCTACAACACTGAGACCGTCAAGGGCCTGTTGGACGGCTACGTGGAGAACATTCACTTTGACGAGGCCTGGCTGCCGCACGCGGCATTTCATCCGTTCTACGGCAGCTACCACGCCATGGGCAAGAACCGGGCGCGCCCCAAACACGCGATGGTCTATGCCACGCAATCCCTGCACAAGCTGCTGGCCGGCATCAGCCAGGCCAGCCACGTGCTGGTGCAGGATTCACAGACGGTCAAGCTCGACAAGCACCTGTTCAACGAAGCGTACCTGATGCACACGAGCACCAGTCCGCAGTACAGCATCATTGCCAGTTGCGATGTGGCCGCCGCGATGATGGAGCCCCCGGGTGGCACGGCGCTGGTTGAAGAGAGCATTGCCGAAGCCCTCGATTTCCGCCGAGCCATGCGCAAGGTGGACGAGGAATATGGGGACGACTGGTGGTTCAAGGTCTGGGGGCCGGACAAACTTGTGGACGAAGGCATCGGTCGCGCCGACAACTGGGTCATCAAGGGCGAATCACAGAAGGCCAAGGCCGGCGTGAACTGGCATGGCTTTGGCAAGATGGCTGCCGGCTTCAACATGCTCGACCCGATCAAATCGACCGTCGTGACGCCGGGCATGGACCTGAATGGCAAGTTCGCCAAGACCGGGATTCCGGCCAGCATCGTGACCAAGTTCCTCGCCGAGCATGGCGTGGTGGTGGAGAAGACCGGTCTGTACAGCTTCTTCATCATGTTTACCATCGGCATCACCAAGGGTCGCTGGAACAGCATGCTGACCGCCCTGCAGCAGTTCAAGGACGACTACGCCAAGAACCAGCCGATGTGGCGCATCCTGCCCGAGTTCTGCCAAAAGTACCCGAAGTACGAGAACATGGGCCTGGCTGATTTGTGCCAGCACATCCACCAGCTCTACGCCAAGTACGACATTGCGCGTCTCACCACCGACATGTACCTGAGCGACCTGACGCCGGCGATGAAGCCCAGCGATGCCTATGCCCATATCGCCCTGCACAAAACCGAGCGCGTTGAGATCGATCATCTGGAAGGCCGGATCACGGTCGGCCTGGTGACGCCTTACCCACCGGGTATTCCGCTGCTGATCCCAGGCGAAGTGTTCAACAAGAAGATCGTGGACTACCTGAAATTCTCACGAGAGTTCAACACCCAATGCCCGGGCTTTGAAACCGACATCCACGGTCTCGTGGAAGTGGAAGAAGCCGATGGTCAGCGGCGCTATTACGCCGATTGCGTCGTCGTTTGAGGCTTTTCTATTCGCTCGGCGTTTCCACAACCGCCACTGCGGTCTGACTGACACCGCAGTCGACGTAGGAAATCTGGCCGGTCATGCCGGAGGCCAGGTCGCTGAGCAGGAAGGCCGCGACATTGCCCACCTCTTCGATCGTCACGTTGCGCCGCAGCGGCGACGCGCTGGCTGAGATCGCCAGCAACCGGCCAAAATCCTTGATGCCGCTGGCCGCCAGGGTCTTGACGGCGCCGGCGCTCAGGCCGTTAACGCGCATGCCAAGCGGGCCGATCGCGTCGGCCAGATAGCGCACCGATGATTCCAGTGACGCTTTGGCCAAACCCATCGTGTTGTAGTTCGGAACCACGCGCACACCGCCAAGGTAGGTCAGTGTCAGCAGGGACGACTTCTCATTGAGGTAAGGCAGCGCAGCTTTGGCCATGGCCGGAAAGCTGTAGGCGCTGATGTCGTGGGCGATGCGGAAGTTCTCCCGGCTCAGGCCATCGAGGAAGTTGCCGGCGATGGCTTCGCGCGGCGCATAGCCGATGCTGTGAACAAAGCCGTCGAAGCGCGGCCAGTGCACCGCCAGATCGGTGAACAGCTTTTCAATCTGGGCATCGTCGCCGACGTCGCAGTCGAACACCAGAGAGGAGTTGAAATCGGCTGCGAACTCGGTGATGCGTTCCTTGAAGCGCTCGCCGACGTAGCTGAAAGCCAGTTCGGCGCCTTGCGCGTGGCAGGCCTGTGCAATGCCATAGGCAATCGAGCGCTTGGACAAGACACCAGTGATCAGTAATTTTTTCCCTGTCAGAAATCCCATATTGTTATCTTCCATGTGCAAAAGGGTCAACGTCTTGGCGATGGCGCCATTTGAGCGGGAATTGTCGCATGCGTTGCCGATTTCGGCCGGCCACCGAATTGACTCTGGCGCCAACGGAAAATCCCGAGGAGCCGCGAACGGCTGTGCTAAGGTTGCGTCTTTGTTTTTTCGGTTGAAATCATGCGACGTTGCCTTGTGCTCATCGGTTTGTTTATCTGTGCCCTGACCCTGCACGCGAGCCCGGTTCTTGTGCCGGGGTTTGCCCATGTCAAGACGGTGGGCAGCGTGGATGAATACACGCTGCAGTCAAACGGACTGCAGGTTCTGTTGCTGCCCGAGCATTCCAGCCCGACACTGACCTTCATGGTCACCTACCGGGTCGGCTCCAAAAACGAGGTCACCGGCAGCACAGGCGCGACGCACCTGCTCGAACATCTGATGTTCAAGGGAACGACGAACCGTGACCGCAGCAAGGGCAACAACGTCGACCAGTTGCTGGAACGCACCGGCGCCCGCTACAACGCCACCACCTGGCTCGACCGCACCAACTATTACGAGAACCTGGGCAGCGAGCATCTGGCCGCGGCGATCGACATGGAGGCCGATCGCATGCGCAATCTGCTGCTGCGCGAAGATGACCGGCGTCCTGAGATGACGGTGGTCCGCAATGAATTCGAGCGCGGGGAGAATTCACCCTTCCAGGCGCTGTACAAGGAGATCTACCAGGCTGCGTTTGTTGCTCATCCCTACCACCACAGCACGATCGGGCACCGCAGCGACATCGAAAAAGTGTCGATTGAAAGGCTTCGCGAGTTCTACGATACGTTCTATTGGCCGGACAACGCGACGGTGTCCATCATCGGCGACTTCGAACCGGCGCAGGCCCTGGCGTTGGTCAAGAACTCATTTGGCGTTTATCCACGCTCACCCAAACCCATTCCAACGGTGTACACCGAGGAGCCGGCGCAAACCGGCGCGCGCCGGGTGATCGTCAAGCGCTCGGGACAGCTCGGCGTGGTCGCCATTGCGCACAAGATTCCAGCCGCGACGCACGCCGATTACGCCGCCGTCAGTCTGCTCAGTGCCATCCTCTCGGACGGCAAGAACAGCCGCTTCTACCGCGCGTTGACCGACAAGAATCTTTCGACTGGCGTCGATGCGAACGCCGGATTCAATGCCGACCCGACGCTGCAGATCATTTTTGCGCCACTGGCCCCGGGTGCCACGCATGAGGAGGTGGAGAAGATCGCCGTGCAGGAAATTGAACGCTTGAAGAAGGACGGTGTATCGGAGGGTGAGCTCAAGGCTGCCATTGCCAAGACGCTGGCCGATGCCGCCTTCAAACGTGACGGATCCTTCGCGGTGGCTGGCAACCTGAATGAATGCATTGCCGCTGGCGACTGGAGCCTGTTCTACACGCTCGACGAGGCGATCGCCAAGGTCACTACGGCCGATATCAAGCGGGTGGCCAACACCTACCTGAATGAAGACCAAAGCACCACCGGCTGGTTTGTGCCGACTGGATCGGCAGGCGCAGCCGCCAGCGCGGGCGCGGGTGGCAAAGCCTCGCGTGCCGGTGGTCCGAACTACTACCGCAGCCCGGGACTTGACGCCTTGGTGCCAGCGGACGGGGCTGTTGCTGCAGGCGGTCCAGCGCTTGGCGCGGACCCAGGCAGCAGGATCGCGCCGAAGGTCAAGCGCGCGAGGGTCGCCGGCATTGACGTCATCGCCTACCCGACGGGCGTGAAAGACGTGGTCACCCTGCGCGCCTCGCTGCCGGCCGGCAAGGCGCTGGCTGGCAACGGCAACCCGGCGATTCCGACCCTGACGGGCATGATGCTCGAGCAGGGCACGCGCAAGCAGGACAAATTCGCCATCGCAGAAAAGCTTGAAGCGGTTGGGGCCAATATCAGCTTCTCGGTGGGAACGGACTTTGTCGAGGTCAGCGCCAAATCCCTGAAGAAGGATGCGCCGCTTGTCATCGGTCTTGTTGCAGAGCAGTTGCGCATGCCCGCCTTTTCAGTCGATGAATTTGCCAAGGCCAAGAAGCAGTTTGCCGGCAGCCTCAAGCGCCGCCTGGAGAATACGGACTTTCGAGCTGCTGATGCCTTCACGCGCGCCGTCTACCCGGTGTCGCATCCCAATCGCAACCCGACCCCTGAAGAACTGCTGGCGGCGGTGGAGGCGGCCAGGCTGGAGGATGTGATTGCCTTTCACCAGGCGGCGTATGGGCCTGCCCATATGACATTGGTCATGGTCGGCGACCTGGACCAGCCTGCCATAGAGGCCGAACTCGCCAAGGCATTTTCTGGCTGGCAAGGTGGCAGCATGGCAGTGCGCGTCGTCAACGCTCCGTCGACCTTTGCACCGCAGGGTCAGGACGTGGTCATGCCCGACAAGACAAGTGTCTCGGTGGTGCTGGGGCAGTCCAGTGGTCTGCGCTACCGAGACCCGGATTACCAGGCCTTGCGCGTGGCCACGGCCATCCTGGGCAGCGGCTTTACCGGGCGCCTGATGGCCAATGTGCGGGACAAGGAGGGCCTGACCTACGACGTCGGTGCGCGTTTGGGCAATGACATGGTCAATGCCGGCGACTGGAAGATCAATGCCAGTTTTGCGCCGGCATTGCTGGAAAAGGGCATCGCCTCGACCCGACGTCAATTGACGCTCTGGTACGAGAACGGCGTCACGCCGGCCGAGATCGAATCTCGCAAGACCAACCTGATCGGTTCGTTCAAGGTGGAGTTGGCAACGACAGACGGCATGGCGGGCGCTTTGCTCACAGCTGTCAACCGGGGTTACGAGGTCGGTTGGCTCGATGAATTTCCGGTCAAAGTTGGGGCGCTGACCGACGAACAGATCAACGGCGCGATCAAAAAATACCTCAAACCGGATGGCATGGTCTTGATCAAGGCGGGCACCTTGCCGGGTGCCGCGGCAAAGTAGTTGTGACAAGCCCTTGTTCGCCGTTGCAAGAGCGCAATAAATCCTTGAAAATCATGGCACTAGGCTCGATTTAGGATACAATCCAAGCTCACGACCAAACGGGCGGGTAACTACCGCCCGTTTTTTTTGGTCGATTGTTTTTGCGTTGCAACTAAAGACTCGTCACAAGTGGCACTGAAGGAAATTGTTGAACAAACCGTGGCCGGTCTCGGCTACGACTTGGTGGAGATCGAACGCTCCGCGGCGGGATTGCTGCGCGTCACGATCGATTTGCCTTGGACACGGCCGCCTGAAGGCGTGAAAGCCGATGCCGTTCCAGAGCAGTTTGTCACCGTTGAAGATTGCGAGACGGTGACGCGCCAGCTTTTGTTTGCGCTTGAGGTGGACGGTATCGAGTACAAGCGGCTGGAGGTGTCTTCGCCGGGTATCGACCGCCCTTTGCTTAGTGAGAGTGATTTTGAGCGGTTTGTCGGTCAACAGATCGACATCACGCTGAAGGTGCCGGTCGGTGTCGGCGTGGTGGCGGGGACCACCGCCAACGCCAACCGCAAGAAATTTCGGGGTGTGCTTGAGCGCACAACGGGGACGGATGGCATTTTGGGCTGGCAAATCGTCTGGAGCGACGCTCCCGCCGTCAAACCGGGTCAGAAGATCAGCAAGAAGAGAGCGTCTGCACCCTTGCAAGCGCTGGGCTTTGTTTTGGATGAGCTCAAGGAGGCGCGCCTGGCGCCTATCGTCAGCTTCAAGGGCCGGGGCGCCAAGGGCGGTACCGAGCCTGATTTGGATTGAATTGAAACAGGAGAGTCATGGCATGAATCGCGAAATGTTAATGCTGGTGGAAGCCATCTCACGTGAGAAGAACGTCGAGCGTGATGTGGTTTTCGGCGCTGTCGAAGCCGCGCTGGCACAGGCGACGAAAAAGCTCTATCCGGGTGATGTGGATATTCGCGTCGCGGTCGACCGTGACAGCGGCTCGTATGAGACCTTCCGGCGCTGGCATGTGGTGCCGGACGAGGCTGGCCTGCAATTGCCAGACCAGGAAATCCTGTTGTTTGAAGCCAAGGAGCAGATCCCGGATATAGAGGTCGACGAGTACATTGAAGAAACGGTGGAGTCGGTGCCGATCGGCCGCATTGGCGCTATGGCCGCCAAGCAGGTCATTCTGCAGAAGATTCGCGATGCCGAGCGTGAGATGCTGCTCAACGATTTCATGTCGCGTGGCGACAAGATCTTTGTCGGGACGGTCAAGCGCATGGACAAGGGCGACATCATCGTCGAAAGCGGCCGTGTCGAAGGCCGTCTGCGCCGCAGCGAGATGATCCCGAAGGAAAACCTGCGCGTTGGCGACCGGGTTCGAGCCATGATCATGGAAGTGGACCTCACGCTGCGTGGCGCGCCCATCATCCTGTCTCGCTCGGCCCCTGAGTTCATGATCGAACTGTTCCGTCAGGAAGTGCCCGAGATCGAGCAGGGCCTGCTGGAAATCAAATCCTGCGCCCGCGATGTCGGTTCGCGCGCCAAGATCGCCGTGCTGTCGCACGACAAGCGGGTTGACCCGATCGGCACCTGCGTCGGCGTACGCGGCACCCGTGTCAACGGCGTGACCAATGAACTCGCTGGCGAGCGCGTCGATATCGTGCTCTGGAGCGAAGACCCGGCCCAGTTCGTGATCGGTGCGCTGGCGCCTGCCAACGTCTCATCCATCGTGGTGGACGAAGAACGTCACGCCATGGACGTGGTGGTGGACGAGGAAAACCTGGCTATCGCCATCGGACGTGGCGGACAGAATGTGCGCCTGGCCTCCGAGTTGACTGGTTGGAAAATCAATATCCTGGACGCCGCCGAGTCGGCACAGAAGCAAGCGAGCGAGACCGATTCCGGGCGCAAGTTATTCATGGAAAAGCTCGACGTGGACGAGGAGATCGCCGATCTGCTGATAGCCGAAGGCTTTACCAGCTTGGAGCAGGTGGCCTACGTGCCGCTCGAGGAGATGCTCGAGATTGAGAGCTTCGATGAAGACACGGTCAATGAATTGCGCACGCGTGCCAAAGATGCGCTGCTGACCATGGAAATTGCGCGCGAAGAGAGCGTGCAGGAAGTTTCGCTTGAATTGCGCGACCTCGAAGGGCTGACGCCGGAGCTGATTGCGAAACTGGCAGACAAGGGCGTTCACAACCGTGACGACCTGGCCGATCTGGCGGTCGATGAACTCACCGACATCACGGGCCAGACCGAAGAAGAAGCCAAGACCTTGATCATGAAAGCGCGCGAACATTGGTTTGTCAATGAAGCCGCTTCCCAAGAATAAAGCCAATGTCATGAACACATGAATACGAAATTTCAGTGATGGCCGGCAATTGCCCACAAGGCTTGCCAAGCCGAACCAAAGGTTACACAACAAATGTCCAGTACGACCGTCGCAGAGTTTGCCAACGAACTCAAAAAATCAACCGAAACACTGCTTGAGCAGTTGAAGTCGGCGGGGGTGGCCAAGTCAGCCGCTTCCGACAAGCTGACAGAGGCTGACAAGCAGCGTCTGTTGGGTTTCTTGCAGGCCAGCCATGGCACTGCCAGTGCGGAGCGCAAGAAGATTACGCTGGTCAAGAAGTCGACCAGTGAAATCAAGCAAGCGGATTCCACCGGCAAGGCACGCACCATTCAGGTTGAAGTGCGCAAGAAGCGAACGTTTGTGCGTCGCGAGGACGGGCTTGACGTGCCCGCGGACATGCCGGCTGAACTTGCGCCGGAGGTCACTGAGACCGCACCGGTGATCAGCAATGCCGAATTGACCCGCCGTGAGGAAGAGGCGCGCCGGCAGGCGGAGTTGATCCGTCGGCAGGAGGAGGAACTGACGGAACGCAGGCGCCAGCGTGAGGAGCAGGAGCAGCGCTCGCGCGAAGCGGCTGAATTGGCGGCAACGACGGCTGCGCAACAAGCTGCAGCTGATGCAGTGCTGGAGCAAAAGAAGCCCAAGACGCCTGAGTCGCAGGCGCAAGACGCCATCGATAGCGCAGCGACCAAGGTTCAGGAAGCGGCAGAAAAGGCCGAAGCGCTGGCCAAGGCGCAGACGCAAGAGCGTGACCTGGCAGCCGCAGATTCCAAGAAGCGAGCCGCCGAAGACGCGGCGCGTGCGGCCGATCTGGGCGAACGCCGCCGCACGGCCGAAGCCGAAGCCGCCGCAATTCGCCTGATGATGTCGGCGCCGGCGCGCAAACCCCCGCCACCGCCACCGGTTAAGAAACCAGATTCAGCCGTCGGTCTCAAAGGCACTTTGCACAAGCCCGCGGCTGGCACGACGCCCGCTAAACCGGCGCGCCCGGCCGTGGCCGGTGCGCCGGGAACCACAGCAGCACCAGGCGCTGGTGGCAAGGAAGTCAAATCAGCCAAACTTTCGAGCAGCTGGGCAGGCGATCCGGCCAAGAAAAAAGCCATTCCGACCCGTGGCGCAACCGGCGCGCCCGGCGGACGTGGCAACAACTGGCGTGCCGGCCCGCGTGGCAAGCGCGGCAGCAACGACCGCGACCACCGCGATGACGATCGCGCACAAACGCCGGCTGAGGTGCGCGTCATTGAGGTTCATGTGCCTGAAACTATCACCGTTGCCGAACTGGCACACAAGATGGCAGTAAAGGCATCTGAAGTCATCAAGCATTTGATGAAACTTGGCCAGATGGTGACGATCAACCAGCCGCTGGACCAGGACACCGCGATGATCGTGGTCGAAGAAATGGGCCATAAAGCCATCGTTGCCGCGCTCGACGATCCGGAAGCGTTCACCGATGACGAAGTGTCCAAGCAGCAATCCGAATCTTTGCCGCGGGCACCGGTGGTGACCGTTATGGGTCACGTCGACCACGGCAAAACGTCCCTTCTCGATTACATTCGCCGCGCCAAAGTGGCATCCGGCGAAGCCGGGGGTATCACGCAGCACATTGGCGCCTACCATGTGGAGACGCCGCGTGGCGTGATTTCCTTCCTCGATACCCCGGGCCACGAAGCCTTTACGGCGATGCGTGCCCGCGGCGCGCAGGCCACCGACATCGTGATTTTGGTTGTCGCTGCCGATGACGGCGTGATGCCGCAGACCAAGGAAGCCATCAAGCACGCCCGTGCCGCTGGTGTTCCGATAGTTGTGGCGATAAATAAGATCGACAAGCCCGATGCAAATCCGGAGCGCGTCAAGAACGAGCTGGTTGTTGAAGAGGTCGTGCCGGAGGAATTTGGCGGTGACTCGCCCTTTGTGCCGGTCTCGGCCAAGACCGGCGAAGGCATCGACGCTCTGCTGGAGCAGGTTTTGCTGCAGGCTGAAGTGCTGGAACTTCGCGCACCGGTGGATGCCATGGCCAAGGGCTTGGTGATCGAAGCCCAACTGGACAAAGGACGCGGCCCGGTGGCCACGGTCCTGGTGCAGTCCGGCACGCTCAAGACCGGGGACATTGTTTTGGCCGGCTCAACCTATGGCCGCGTGCGCGCCATGCTCGACGAGAACGGCAAGAGCATCAAGACGGCCGGCCCATCGATTCCGGTCGAGATCCAGGGTTTGACGGAAGTGCCGCAGGCCGGCGACGAATTCATGGTGATGGCAGACGAACGCCGTGCCCGTGAAATTGCCACCTACCGTGCGGGCAAGTTCCGCCACACCAAGTTGGCTAAGCAGCAGGCAGCCAAATTGGAGAATATGTTCACAGACATGGCAGCGGGCGAAGTCAAGATGGTGCCCATCATCGTCAAGGCCGACGTTCAGGGCTCGCAGGAAGCCCTCGCGCAGTCCCTGCTCAAGCTCTCGACCGACGAGGTCAAGGTCCAGCTGGTTTACGCCGCGGTGGGCGCGATCAGCGAATCCGATGTGAATCTGGCGATCGCCTCCAAGGCCGTCATCATCGGCTTTAACACGCGTGCCGATGCCGGCGCGCGCAAGCTGGCCGAGAACAACGGCGTGGACATCCGCTACTATGACATCATCTATGACGCTGTCGACGAGCTCAAGCTCGCGATGTCGGGCATGCTGACGCCGGACAAGAAGGAAGAAGTCATCGGCACCGCTGAGATTCGCCAGGTCTTCAAGGTATCGAAGATCGGCTCGATCGCGGGTTGCATGGTCACCGCCGGCGTCGTCAGGCGTGCAGCGCGCCTGCGTCTGCTCCGCGACAACGTGGTCATCTTCACCGGTGAACTGGAGTCGCTCAAGCGCTTCAAGGACGACGCCAAGGAAGTCAAGGAAGGTTTTGAATGTGGTCTGAACATTAAGAACTACAACGACATCTCCGAAGGCGACGTGCTGGAGTTCTTCGAAATCCGCGAAGTGGCGCGAACGCTTTGAACCGACTTTTGACGACAACAGCATAAATCGTGCGCAAGAAATCAAGTACGCCCAACCGGGCCTTCAAGGTGGCCGATCAGATCCAGCGCGATCTGACTGAGCTGATCGCGCGCGAGCTCAAGGATCCGCGCGTTGGCATGGTTACCATTCAGGCGGTCGAGGTGACGCCGGATTATGCGCACGCCAAGGTGTTTTTCAGCCTGCTGACGGGCGACCCGAAGGAGTGCACGGAAGGTTTGAACCAGGCGGCCGGCTTCTTGCGCGCCGGCCTCTTCAAACGGTTGCATATCCATACTGTGCCGACGCTGCATTTTGTCTTTGACCGCACGACCGAGAATGCCGCCGACATGAATGCGCTAATTGCGCGCGCGGTGGCGTCCCGCGCCAAAGAGGATTGACCGCATGAACGCGCCACGTGCACGGGTTGCCAGGCGCCCCGTGCATGGGGTGCTGCTGCTGGACAAGCCGCTGGGTTGGTCCAGCAATGACGCCTTGCAGAAGGTGAAATGGCTGCTACGCGCCGAGAAGGCGGGGCATACAGGAACCCTGGACCCGCTGGCCACAGGGGTTCTGCCCTTGTGTTTTGGCGCGGCGACGAAGTTCAGCCAGCTCCAGCTCGATGCGGACAAGACCTATGAGGCGACGGCACAACTGGGCGTCAAGACCAGCACCGGCGATGCCGAGGGAGAGGTGATTGAGGAGCGCGCAGTGGACGTGAGCGAGGATGACCTTCGCGGCGCGTGCGCCCGGTTTTCCGGGCCGATCCGGCAGACACCGCCGATGCACAGCGCCTTGAAAAAGGACGGCAAGGCCTTGTACGAGTACGCGCGGGCCGGGATTGAAGTTGAACGGGAATCGCGTGCAGTCACGATTTATGACCTGAAGCTGGCGTTCGACGATTCGGACGGTGCGCAGCGCGCGATCCGGATGAGCGTTCGTTGCAGCAAGGGGACTTACATCCGCACGCTTGGCGAAGACATCGGCGAGACATTGGGGTGCGGCGCGCACCTGACGGCCTTGCGCCGGGTTGAGACCGGTGGCTTCCTGGCGGCGCAGTGTGTGACGCTGACGGCACTGGAAGCCATGACGGAAGACGAACGATTGAAGTGCCTGCTGCCGGTAGATTCGCTACTCAGCGAGCAACCGGTGGTGACGCTCGACGAGGAGAATGCAGGGCGCTTTCTGAGCGGCTTGCGGCGACGCGGCGAGTGGGCAGACCAGGAATTGGTCGCAGTGTATGCACAAAGCCCGCCTGCGTTGCTGGGTACGGCCCATGTCAGGGCGGGTGAATTGATACCGGGGCGCTTGCTCAGTCCGATCGAGATTGAGCAGATGACCAGAGTTAGTTAGTCGGGATTTAAGAGAAAGTAAACCATGAGCCATAAACAGATTCGCAACATTGCCATCATCGCCCACGTTGACCACGGCAAGACCACCATGGTCGACCAATTGCTGCGCCAGTCGGGCACCTTTGCCCAGCATGAGAAGGTCGTAGATACCGTGATGGACAACAACGCCATCGAAAAGGAGCGCGGCATCACGATCCTGGCCAAGAACTGCGCCGTGACCTGGAAGGACACGCACATCAACATCGTCGACACCCCAGGCCACGCCGACTTCGGCGGCGAGGTGGAACGTGCCCTGAGCATGGTCGATGGCGTTGTGCTGCTGATCGACGCGCAGGAAGGCCCGATGCCGCAAACGCGTTTCGTCACCAAGAAGGCGCTGGCCCTGGGCCTCAAACCGATTCTGGTTGTGAACAAGGTCGACAAGCCTGGTTCGCGCCCAGAGTGGGTTGTGAACGCCGCCTTCGACCTGTTCGACAAGCTCGGCGCCACCGATGAGCAACTGGATTTCCCCGTCGTTTACGCCTCGGGTATCAACGGCTGGTCGTCGATGGAAGAGGGCGCGCAGGGCGAGCAGTGGGGACCCGACATGTCGGCCCTGTTCAACACCATCCTCGATCACGTGCCGCACCAGCAGGGCGACCCTGCGGCGCCGCTGCAGCTGCAGATTTCAGCACTTGACTTCTCGACCTTTGTCGGTCGTATCGGCGTCGGCCGCATCAGCCAGGGAACAATCCGACCCATGATGGACGTGGTGGTCATGGAAGGTCCGGACGGCAAGGCCGTCAAGGGACGCGTCAACCAGGTGTTGACATTCCAGGGCTTGGAGCGAGTCCAGGCGACGGACGCCGGGCCAGGTGAAATCGTGCTGATCAACGGCCTGACCGACATCGGCATTGGCGTCACCATTACCGATCCCGTCAATCCGATGCCGCTGCCCATGCTCAAGGTTGACGAACCGACCCTGACCATGAACTTCTGCGTCAACACCAGCCCGCTGGCTGGGCGTGAAGGCAAGTACGTCACCAGCCGCCAGATCTGGGATCGCCTGCAGAAAGAGCTGCAACACAACGTGGCGCTGCGCGTCAAGGAAACCGACGAAGAAGGCATCTTTGAGGTCATGGGCCGCGGAGAACTGCACCTGACCATTTTGCTGGAGAACATGCGCCGTGAAGGCTACGAACTTGCGGTGTCCAAGCCGCGCGTCGTTTACAAGATGGTCAACGGCGAAAAGTACGAGCCGATTGAAATGGTGACGGTCGACATCGAGGAGCAGCACCAGGGTGGCGTGATGCAGGCCCTCGGTGAGCGTCGCGGCGACCTGTTCAACATGGAGTCGGACGGACGTGGCCGGGTGCGCCTGGAGTACAGAATTCCGGCTCGAGGCCTGATCGGTTTTACCAACGAATTCCTGAACCTGACGCGTGGCACAGGCCTGATCTCGAATATCTTTGACAGCTACGAGCCGTACAAGGGCGAGATCGGCGGGCGCAAGAACGGCGTGCTGATTTCCATGGATGCCGGTGAAATTTTCACCTACGCACTGGGCAAACTGGACGACCGCGGACGCATGTTCGTCAAGGCCAATGATCCGGTGTACGAAGGCATGATCGTCGGCATCCACAGCCGCGAAAATGATCTGGTGGTCAACGCCACGCGCACCAAGCAGTTGACCAACTTCCGCGTAAGCGGCAAGGAAGACGCGATCAAGATCACACCGCCGATCGATTGCACGCTGGAATACGGCGTTGAATTCATCGAGGACGATGAGTTGGTTGAAATCACGCCCAAATCGATTCGACTGCGCAAGCGCCACCTGACCGAGAGCGAGCGCAAGCGCGCTGCCCGCGGACCCGTGTAATCGCCGGATTGAAGCTGACTCACAACAGGGCGGTTCTCCTGATGGTGGCGGTGACCCTGATGTGGTCCATCGCCGGGGTCGTGACGCGCCATCTGGAGCACGCGCGCAGCTTTGAGGTGACCTTCTGGCGCAGCTTCTTCACCGTTCTGGTGCTGTTGGTGCTGATGCCGGTTTTCCAAGGTCGCGACGTGTTCCGGCGCATGCGCAGCTTGGGCTTGGAGCAATGGTTGTCCGGCGCCTGCTGGTGCGGCATGTTTACTTTCTTCATGGTCGCCTTGACGCTGACCAGCACGGCCACCGTGCTGGTGACCATGTCGATCGGCCCCTTACTGACCGCGCTCGGCGCACGCATTTGCATCGGCCACCGCATACCGCTGCGGACCTGGTTTGCGATTGTCGTGGCCGGCGCAGGCATTGCGTGGATGTATGGCAGCCAGATGGCACAGGGTGCGAGTTTCGTCGGCACTCTAGTCGCACTGGGCGTGCCGTTTTCCGGCGCCGCCAACTGGACGCTGACGCAGCATGCCCATGCGAAGGGACATGACGTCGATCTCATACCGGCTGTGCTGATTGGCGCCGTCATGTCTTGCCTGATTACCTTGCCGCTGGCACTCCCGTTTCAGGCCTCACGACACGATCTGATCCTGTTGGCGGGCCTAGGCCTGGTGCAACTGGCGATTCCTTCCGCGCTGGCCGTTCTGTGCGCGCGCGTGCTAAAAGCGCCTGAAGTCTCATTACTCGGTTTGCTGGAAGTGATTTTCGGTATCCTGCTGGCGTGGCTGGGCGCCAACGAAGTGCCGGGCTTGCAGGTTCTGACAGGTGGGGCGCTGGTGATCGGCGCCCTGGTGACCAATGAGTTGATAGGCTGGAAAAACAGAGAATGACGACACAAAACATGTTGCCGACGCAGGCGGCACCCGATGTCTTGACGGAAATCCGCGGCCAGCTTGGCTGCATCACGCTGAACCGGCCGCAAGCGCTCAACGCCCTGTCGCTTGCCATGATCCGCAACCTGACCGCGTGCTTGCTCGCTTGGCGTGACAACCCGCAGGTCAAGTGCGTGGCGATTCGCGGCAGCAACAAGAATGGGCGGTTTGGCGCCTTCTGCGCTGGCGGTGACATCCGCTTCTTTCATCAGGCGGCGCTCGCGGGCAACGCCGAACTGGAAGACTTCTTCACCGAAGAGTACACGCTCAATCACCTGGTCCACGACTACCCCAAGCAAGTCATCGCCTTCATGGACGGCATCGTCATGGGCGGGGGCATGGGCATTGCCCAAGGCGCCAAAACCCGGATCGTCACGCAGCGCACGAAGATGGCGATGCCGGAGACCAACATCGGGCTATTCCCCGACGTCGGCGGCGGATATTTCCTGAGCCGCTGCCCGGGCCACGCTGGTGAATGGCTTGCCCTGACCGGTGAAGTGATCAGCGCCGGACCAGCCATCGCCTTGGGCCTAGCCGATGTCTGCTTTGATCCGAACCAACTCATTGCAGCCTGGGATGCGTTGGCTGAGGTGGATCTGACGACACCGCTTGCGCTGGACGCCTGGCTTGCCCGCTATACCGTCGCGACTGACGCGCTGCCGACCGATTTGACCGAGCAGATTGAACGCTATTTTTCGCTCGAATCGGTGGCTGCCATCCTGGCGGCGCTGGAGGCGACCGATAACACTTGGGCACAGCAGACTGCCGCCGCTTTGCGCAAGCGTTCGCCCTTGATGTTGCACGTGGTGCTGGCGCAGATTCGCCGGGGCCGGACACTGTCGCTGGCCGATGACCTGCGCATGGAACGCGACATGGTTCGTCACTGTTTCAACACCCGGCATCTGGGGCGGTTCGGCGCCAGCAGCGAAACGGTTGAAGGCATCCGGGCTCTGGCGGTCGACAAGGACCAGACTCCGAAGTGGCTACCGGCCGTAGTCGAGTCTGTGACAGCCGCCATGGTGGAGCCGTTCTTCGAGAGCCCCTGGCCAGCCTATGCGCACCCCTTGCGCGATTTGACCTGACTTATTCCTTTTCCAAATTATTCTTGTCGAGGCGCTCAGCCGCAGACTGTGCTTTAGAACGGCAATGCGAAGCAACAACGACAGGGATGATTTGGGAATGGATTTACCGGTTTCGACCCTTCATGGCGCGCTCAACCTCACGCTTGCCTTCGCGGTCCTTGATTGTGTCGCGCTTGTCGTGCTCGGCCTTGCCCTTGGCCAGCGCAATTTCACATTTAATTTTGCCGGCCTTCCAGTGCAGATTGAGCGGCACCAGCGTGTAGCCCTTCTGCTCGACCTTGCCGATCAGTCGCTTGATCTCCTCCTTGTGCATCAGGAGCTTCTTGGTGCGCGTCTTGTCCGGACTAATATGGGTCGAAGCCGTTCCCAGCGGGTTGATCTGCAGGCCGATGAGGAACAATTCGCCGTTGCGAATCACGACGTAACCATCGGTCAACTGAACCTTGCCTTCGCGCAGCGATTTGACCTCCCAGCCTTCGAGAACCAGACCGGCTTCAAAGCGCTCTTCAAAGAAATAGTTGTAGGCGGCCTTCTTGTTGTCGGCGATGCGGGCAGCGGTTTCAGGTTTTTTGGCCATGGGGTCAATGTGGGGGTGTAAGTCATGCGTACAAGGCTTGTCTACAATCCCGCGCAGACCTGCATTCTATGAAAACCGTAACGAAGTCCGTCCTGATCTGGTACAGCCCGCAAGAAATGTATGCGCTTGTCACCGATGTCGATCGGTATGCCCAGTTCTTGCCGTGGTGCGATCGGGCGCGCGTGGTCAGCAGCGACGAGGCCGGCATGCTGGCCGAGATCGGCATTTCGTTCAGCGGCATTCGCCAGACTTTCACGACCCGCAATGAGCATGTGCCGGGTCGCCGGGTCAGCATGAAGCTGGTCGACGGCCCGTTCTCCCGCCTCGACGGCGAGTGGAGCTTCCTACCTCTTGGCGACGACGCGGAGCGTGCATGCAGGGTTGAGTTGACCCTCCATTACGGGTTTGACAATGGCACGCTGAGCAAACTGGTCGGGCCTGTTTTTGACAAGATTGCCAGCAGCATGGTCGATGCCTTCGTCAAGCGTGCGGGACAGGTCTATGGCGGCTGAGACAGCGATTCGGGTAAGCGTGGTCTACGCGCCGGCGGCACGCGACGTGCGTGAAATAGCGCTCGAGCTGGCGCCTTCCTGCACCGTATTGCAGGCCCTGCAAGCCAGTGGCCTGCTGCAACTTTTCCCTGGCATAAATCTGAAGACGGCGGTGGTGGGTGTCTGGGGGCGCAAAGCTGGTCTGGATCAGGCGCTGCGTGCGCAGGATCGGGTCGAGATCTATCGGCCGCTCACCGTGGATCCGAAGGTGGCGCGTCGCGAGCGTTTCGTCCGGCAGGGCGCCCGAACTGCAGGTCTGTTCATCAAGAAGCGTGCCGGGGCCAAAGCCGGCTATTGAACCCGCGCCTGATTCCGACGGCTAGTTGCAGTCAGACTGGATGATGGCGTCGATCCGTTTCAACTCGGCGTTGCGAGCGGCGTCGTCAACGATTTCGCGCTCGCCCTTTTCATTGATCCGCGCAAGTCGCTGACCCGAAGCATAAGTGGCCCGGGCCTGTTTGGCGCGCGCGCAATTCTCGCTCCTGGCTTTGACGACCTGCTCCTGCTCAGCCTTGCGCTTGGCAAGTTCAGCCTCATCAGCCTTGCGTTTCTTCTCGAGCAGATCCTTGTCAACACCGCTCAGGCGCGGTGCACTCGCCTCGCTTTGCGGCACAGGTGCCGACGCCTTGCCCAGTGGGCGCTTCAGAATATCTTTCTCCATCACCTCGGGCGGCGGTGCGCGATCGCTGAACACCTTGCGACCGTCCTTGTCGAGCCACTGCCATTGGGCTGCCGCGCTCACCGATACCAAGCAAGCCGCGACAAGCAGAAAACGTTGAATTTGGTTCATGCGCGAGTTTAGCCTGCCCTTTCTTCGATCATCAAGCAGGCGTCCTGTTTGACCCGCCCGGATGTCGGTTTTTGGCTATCCCGGATGCAGACTGGTACTCAGGCGTGGGTACAATTGACGATTTGGAGCCCAAGAATATGCGCCTTATTGGCAAAGCGCTCACCTTCGACGATGTCTTGTTGGTGCCGGCGTACTCCCAGGTCCTGCCCAAGGACACCTCACTAGCAACCCGTTTCTCCCGCAATATTGCTTTGAACCTGCCGCTGGTCTCGGCGGCCATGGACACGGTGACCGAAGCGCGACTGGCGATTGCCATTGCGCAGGAGGGAGGGATCGGCATTGTTCACAAGAACCTATCGCCGCAGGAGCAGGCGGCACAGGTCGCCAAGGTCAAACGCTACGAATCAGGTGTGTTGCGTGACCCGGTTGTGATTTCACCGCAGCATACCGTGCGCCAGGTCATCAATCTGTCGGAGCAGCTTGGGGTATCCGGTTTCCCGGTTCTCGACGGTGGCAAGGTCGTGGGTATCGTTACCGGACGCGATCTGCGCTTCGAGACCCGCTACGACCTTCCGGTCAGCCACATCATGACGCAGCGCGACAAGTTGGTGACGGTGCCGGACGGCACGACGCTGGCCCAGGCCAAGGTGCTGTTGAACCAGTACAAGATCGAGCGCCTGCTGGTGGTCAATGATGCGTTTGAGCTCAAGGGCCTGATCACCGTCAAGGACATCACCAAACAGACCAGCTTTCCGAACGCGGCGCGCGACGCGCAGGGCAAGTTGCGCGTCGGTGCAGCAGTTGGCGTCGGTGAAGGGACGGAAGAGCGGGTGGAAGCGCTGGTGCGCGCCGGTGTTGATGCCATCGTCGTCGATACCGCCCACGGTCACAGCCACGGCGTGATCGAGCGCGTACGCTGGGTTAAGCGCAACTACCCGCAGGTCGATGTCATCGGCGGCAACATCGCCACCGGCGCAGCAGCTCTGGCGCTGGCCGAGGCCGGTGCGGATGCCGTCAAGGTCGGCATCGGGCCCGGCTCCATCTGCACCACGCGCATCGTGGCCGGAGTTGGTGTGCCGCAGATCATGGCCATCGACAACGTGGCCACAGCGCTGCGGGGAAGCGGCATTCCGCTGATTGCAGACGGCGGCATCCGTTACAGCGGTGACATTGCAAAGGCTCTGGCGGCCGGTGCCAATACCGTGATGATGGGCAGCATGTTTGCCGGCACCGAGGAGGCGCCGGGCGAAGTGATCCTGTTTCAGGGCCGCAGCTACAAGAGCTATCGTGGCATGGGCAGCATCGGCGCAATGCAACAGGGCAGCGCAGACCGCTATTTCCAGGAATCCACCACCGGCAACCCGAACGCCGACAAACTGGTGCCCGAAGGTATCGAGGGGCGTGTGCCGTACAAAGGTTCGATGGTGGCCATCGTCTACCAGATGGCCGGCGGCGTGCGCGCCAGCATGGGCTACTGTGGCTGCCCGACGATCGACGACCTGCAGAGCCGGGCCGAGTTCGTCGAAATAACCACGGCGGGCATCCGCGAAAGCCATGTGCACGACGTGCAGATCACCAAGGAAGCGCCGAACTATCGGGCTGAATAATGGCCCCCACGCTTGCGACTTTGTCTGATGCGCTGGCCCCCGAGGGTGCTGTTTCGCCTTGGGGCGGCCCGGCGTCGAAACGGAAATACCCCCAGGCTTCGCACATTGCGTGTCGCTGTGCCACCCCCCTTGCAGGGGGCAATACCTGTGGCCCGGCTGAGCCGGTCCCACGGTGTTCCTGATTCAAGGCAAACGCATCATCCGCTCCACCTATGCAGCACCAAAAAATACTCATTCTTGATTTCGGTTCCCAGGTTACCCAGCTGATTGCGCGGCGCATCCGCGAGGCACATGTGTTTTGCGAGGTTCACCCTTGTGATGTGAGCGAAGATTGGCTGCGGGCCTACGCGCGTGACGGCAAGCTCAAGGGCATCATTCTGTCCGGCAGCCACGCCAGTACCTATGAGGAGCATGACTTGCGTGCCCCGAAGCTGGTGTACGAACTCGGAATCCCGGTGCTGGGCATCTGTTACGGCATGTTCACGATGGCGGTACAGCTCGGCGGAGTGGTAGCGCCGAGCAAACTGCGCGAATTCGGTCACGCCGATGTGCGTGCACATGGCCATACCCGGCTGCTTGACGGCATTCAGGACTATGCAACGCCTATGGGCCACGGGATGCTCGAAGTCTGGATGAGCCACGGCGACAAGGTCACCGAATTGCCGCACGGCTTCCATCTGATGGCCAGTACCGACAGTTGCCCGATTGCGGGTATGGCCGATGAAGAACGGCGCTTTTATGGCGTTCAGTTTCATCCGGAAGTCACGCACACCAAGCGCGGCGCGGCGATTCTGGAGCGCTTCGTACTTGACATTTGCGGCGCCCGTCCGGATTGGATCATGGGTGACTACATCAGTGAAGCAGTGGAGAGAATCCGTGCCCAGGTCGGACCGGAAGAAGTCATACTCGGACTCTCGGGCGGCGTCGACTCATCGGTAGCCGCAGCGCTGATTCACCGCGCCATCGGCGAGCAATTGACCTGCGTGTTCGTTGACCACGGCCTGTTGCGACTGGACGAAGGTGACATGGTGATGGACATGTTTGTCGGCAAGCTGCACGCCAAAGTCATTCGCGTGGATGCGGCTGACCAGTTCCTGGGGCATCTGGCCGGCGTCAGCGATCCGGAGCTCAAGCGCAAAATCATTGGCCGGGAGTTTGTGGAAGTGTTCAAGAGCGAGGCGGGCAAGCTCAAGAGCGATCAGTCGCGCCATGTCGCCTGGCTGGCACAGGGCACGATCTACCCGGATGTCATCGAGTCGGGTGGCGCCGGGAGCAAGAAGGCCGTTGTCATCAAGAGTCACCACAATGTCGGTGGTCTGCCCGAACAACTCGGTCTGAAGTTGCTCGAACCGCTGCGCGAGCTGTTCAAGGACGAGGTGCGGGAACTCGGTGTCGCGCTCGGTTTGCCGCACGCCATGGTGTACCGCCATCCATTTCCAGGGCCTGGGCTGGGTGTCCGGATTCTGGGCGAGGTGAAGAAGGAATACGCCGATCTGCTGCGCCGCGCGGATGCCATCTTTATCGAGGAACTGCGCAATTTCATCGATGAGGATACGGGCAAGAGCTGGTATGACCTGACCAGTCAGGCCTTCACGGTATTCCTGCCGGTCAAGAGTGTCGGCGTGATGGGTGATGGGCGCACGTATGACTATGTGGTGGCACTTCGTGCGGTGCAAACCAGCGATTTCATGACCGCCGACTGGGCCGAACTGCCCTATGCATTGCTGAAGAAGGTGTCGAGCCGCATCATCAATGAAGTACGCGGAATCAACCGTGTCACTTATGATGTCAGCAGCAAGCCGCCCGCGACCATCGAGTGGGAGTAGAAACTCGCACGTAAGTTGTTGATTTATATAGGTTTTCAACTTACACAAAAGTTTCACACAGCACGCTAAGCTATTGATTTTTAAGGGCAGTGAATTTATAGTTACACATAAAGCTACACAAAGTTGTAGCTACTCCAAATCGTAGTAACTCACTGCCCTATGCCGCTTAAAAAAAAGTCATTCACCGACGACGAAGAAGCAATATTCGAAGAAGCTGTAATTTACAAGCGAGGCGAATACTGGCAGATGCGAATGTGGTTGGCTAAGGAACACAAGTACGCTCGCTTTAGCCTAAAGACAAGAAATAAAAGTACAGCAATTGATAAGGCTAAGCTTCACTATCACGAGCTTAAAGCTAAAGAGTTGGCTGGAAAAAGCTACTTCTCAGTTACAACCAAAATTGGTGTTGAGAGATATTTGGAACAAAGAAGCCTTGAAGTAGGGCAAGCGGCGGGCATTGTTTCCGGTCGATACGCAACGATCAGAACACATTTAGATCATTGGCTCGACTTCATTGGACGTGATGTAAAACTTAAAGAGCTTGAACGTACAGATTGCGAAAACTACTTTTTAGAGAGAACAAAGGGAAAGAAGAAGTTACCCGTAAGCGCCACAACGATAGCCAATGAGCAAGCTTCTATCAACGCTTTGATGAAGTGGTTGTTCAAGCGTAATGAAACCTATATCGATGGTTTTGATTTCAAGAAGCTACCTAAGCTTGATAGAGGTGAAGAAGCCAATCGACGAAATACATTTACTGACGCTGAAGTTGAACTAATTATCAAAGCCCTAGATAGTTATATCAAGAATGCTGAAAAGGATTTGAAAGGCGAGGGGAACATACAAAAAGCTGTAGGTGGCTACTATTTGGGTGTTTCGTTGATTTCAGGGTTGCGCCGAGGCGAACAGCTACAACTAAGGTGGACAGATATTGATAACGACTTAGGCTACAGAGAAGAGGGGCGCAAGAACGACCTTGTGCGAATTAAAGTAAGAGGTGAGACGAGTAAAGTTAGACAGACAAGACGCTTTATTGTTAAAGACGACAACAATTACTTCGAGAATTTGATGAAGTTTCAAATTAGACTTCATCACGGAAAAGTTAAAGAAGCAGATATGTTGAGCACGTTGGGCGACACACTTGTTTTTTCCACTAATGCTAAGACAGCAATTACGCCTCGTTCAATTGGGTATCATTTCGATAGGATCATCGAACTAGCTCAAATACAAAGCAGAGACAGAGATTTAGTTCCCTACAGCTTTAGGCATTACTTTATAACTAAGCGTGTGAATAGTAATTTGCCAATCGCATCGATTGCTGAGATGTGAGAAGTGGCTCCGCTTGTATGAACAACATTTCCCCGAGTTTTAAGTGGACTCCGGCGGGTTGCCAAAGGTGCAGAGTTATCCACGGCGGCGAGCGTCGCTTGCGACGAACGCAGAGCCGCGGTGGGT
>TBL_comb47_HYPODRAFT_10002027_pt1 | contig 25472 bp, 23 predicted proteins | sample TroBogypolimnion_40_FD_10682 | JGI IMG/M metagenome (IMG submission 10682)
ATAACCACTCGTTTAGCTTCAGCATCTAGAAATGGATGAACACTTCTCGTTACTTTTGCATGACTTATGGAACCGTCTTTCTCAACAATATAACTTACAAAGACCTTCCCCTGAATGCCATTTACCATTGCTTCCCTGGGATATCTTACATTGGTACTCAAATATTTTCTCAATGCCATTTCTCCTCCAGTGAATTCTGGCATTTGTTCAACAAATGAATAGGGTAAATCTTCCAAAGAATCGACACTTTGCAATATAGGAACCACTTCTGTTTCCAATTTCGTTTGCCACCCTTCTTTGGTTAAAATGAGGTTTATATTGAGCTTACTGGTTACAGGAACATCCTCAACAGTTCCTGGGATAAATTCAGGAAAATTTGCAAATACAAAATTAATAATTTGAATATCAGAAGAGTTTTCTATTGATACAATCTCGAAATGGTTGATACTGCCTGTTTTATTTATGGTTAATTTAACGCTGGCATTCCTAAACACATCATTACCAAGTATTTTTACAAGGTCAAAGTTTACTGATTTCAGTTTGAGATATCCATTAAATGCCTGATCTCCTCCGAAATAGGTAGCAAGTTTATCAGGAATTTCATAGATCAAATCTTGAACAACTGCAACTCCAGAGACTAGTGTTCCGTAACGGTAAACACCTTTTCTAACCATAATTCCAGATTCGTCAAACATTTGAAATTCACCATTTTTCAAGTTGTTCGTGTAATTACCGGAAAAACTCAATTGACCGTTTGAATGCCACATTCTATATTCTCCGTTCAATATTTTCTCATCACCAGAAAAGGCCATTTGCTTTTTCCCATTCTGATAAAAAAAGGTATGCTTCTGCAATTGTTCTTCTTTGTACAACAGTTCGCTGGCTATCGTCTCATCTTCACGGTAGTCTGTCTGAATTCCATCGACAAGTAATTCACCCTTATGGATGTGTTCATCCAGATTATCCAGGTTAAATTTCTTTCCTTTAAAAAGCAACTGCGTCTTTGTTTTGAGAAAACCATCTTTTCTGAATTCCGAAATAACAAGGTGGTCAGTGCTGGTGGAGTCGTATTTAACAGACATTTCACCTTCAGTTTTCCCAAAAACAGGAACTCGCATTTTACCGGTGATTTTAAAGCTGTGCCCTACTTCTGGCTTCTGGGACTGGGCTAATTGAAAGGTAAAGAGAAAAAGTATTGTAAATAATAGAGTGGAAATTTTCATTGTTTCCGAATATTAGTAAGTAGGGTATTTCCAGAAAATTCCAATCTGATAATGCCAGAGTGCAAAGTAAAACATTTTATATTCAATAAGCGATGATATGATTCATAAATACTCATTTTATTGCCCCAGTTCCTTTCGGATCATATCTTCAATCTGTTTGGTAAGCAGATTAGTGTCCATGCCTTTAGGATCAATCGGGTCGAATGCAGTAAGTTTTAAATGCACACCCACAGTCATTGGGAAATAGCCGTGTTTCATCAATTCATAATTGCCATCGATTGCAAAGGGAACAATGAGTGCCGAGGGTGAAGTCTTAATGAGTGAGGCAATTCCGGCAGGCATAAATGGCTTTAGTTTTCCATCCCTCGTTCGCGTGCCTTCAGGAAAAATACAGGCGGCATAATTATTTGCTTCAATGTGTTTCCCCAGCATCAGGATGTCCTTAACCGATTGTCTTGGATTTTTACGGTCAATCAATACTGAACCTCCATGACGAAGATTATAGGAAATACTTGGTATCCATTTCCCCAATTCGATTTTAGAAATAAACTTCGGATGATTCTTACGAAACCCAACGATAACTGCAGGAATATCAAATGTCGTTTGATGATTGGCCACGATGATTAGTGGTCGTCCCTGAGGTATCTTTTCCAGTCCCCGAAAAGTGATTTTTGTTCCTAAAACCCACAGACTATATAACAACCCAAAATTCATCACATCAACGACCCTTTTGCGTACCGAATAGCCCCATATCCATTCAGTTAGCATCTGTATAGGATGGAAAATGCCTAACAGAAGTCCGAAGAAAAGCAAATAGATAGGAGTCAGGATAAAGGACAGTATTTTTTTCATTCTTAGAGGTTCGATTTAATCGTAAGCAAAATAACCAAAATAAATCAATCTTCATAATAGAATGAAACAAAGTTCATGTTGCCGTTAGTAGAATTAACATGCACTAAACAGGCCTTTTGCACTATTAATGTTGTACAACAAGGGAAAGAATAATGATAGTTTAAACGATTAAGCAGATATTTGCCTAACAGATATTAATAAGATGAAAACAATTATCTTTTCCATAATCGTACTTTTCTCCTTCTTGAATGCTATATCTCAGAATGCCAAAACCCTTGCTGAAAAGCTGGGCTATAACCGGAATGCCAGGCTTCTGATCGTACATGCCGACGATATGGGCTTGTCACATTCGACCAATAGTGCCGTTATGGAGGCATTTCAGAAAAGCGGAATTTCCTCCGGAAGCATTATGGTTCCCTGTCCATGGTTTCCTGAAATTGCCGCATTTGCGAGAAATAATCCCGGGTATGACATTGGAATTCATACTACCCTGACTTCCGAATGGGACAAATATTTCTTTGGTGAAGTTTTGCCGGCAACCGACATACCCCATCTGTTAAACCCAAAAGGATATTTCTATTCTTCAGTCGAAGAGTTTGCCAAACATGCCAATGCCGTTGAGGTGGAGAAGGAAATCAGGGCTCAAATTGAAAAGGTACTGGCTTTTGGAATTAAACCATCCCATCTGGATAACCATATGGGGTCCATCCTTTCATCCCCTGATTACTATCAGGTCTTACTGAAACTTGGGCACGAATATCGGCTTCCTGTGTTAATTCCTGCAGAGTTGATTGCCGGAATCTCTCCTCAACTGCTCGAACAATTGAGCAAGGACAACGTGGTGGTCGATCATTTATTCATGATTAACCAGGCCAGTCCGGCAGATAAATGGGGTGAACCCTACCTGAATTTCATTGCAAACATGCAACCCGGCCTGAGTGAAATCATTGTTCATCTGGCCCGAAACACCGATGAAACTCAGGCAATCATGGTAAATCATCCTGATTTTGGTGCCGAATGGCGGCAACACGATCTCGACTTTGTGCGGAGCAATGAATTTAAAAAAGCGTTGGCTGAACATGATATTAAACTTGTTACCTGGCGGCAAATTGGCGAAATACAATACCCAACAAAATCAGGGGAAAAGTAATGCGACAAAATAAAAAGCCATTCATACAGTTCGATTGTAATCCACTAGTCTGACAAATAAATAATTTAACCAATATACCCTACATCATGAAACAAATTGTAATTCTATTAATGCTTGTTTTTAGTTTCAGTGTTCTGTTTTCACAGAATTCCTCAACTGAAATGTTATCACTTTCACAGATCAAAAAGAATGTAAAGACCAAACGCGTCAGCAGCTATGACAAAACCGGCGGTAACGGCGACTGCTGGGGTGGAATTGCCTCCGGTGAAAAGAAAACCATTATGGATGTAAAAGGTTCAGGGATCATCGACCATATCTGGATAACTATTGCTCCTGAAGCCGGAAGACTGAACCGTAATGATATTATTCTCCGCATGTACTGGGATGGAAATACATTTCCTTCCGTCGAATCACCCATAGGCCCATTCTTTGGGAACGGTTGGAATGAAACCTATGATTTCGTGAGTGTACCGCTTTCAGTGACACCTGGCTGGGGAAAATCGTATGTATGCTATTTTGCCATGCCTTTTGCCAAGGGTGCCAGAATCGAGATCGAAAACCAGAGTAATGCAACCATTCAATCGTTTTATTTCAACATCGATTATACCGAAATGCCTGAACTACCTGAAAACTCAGGTCGTTTCCATGCGTGGTTCAACCATCAACTGACTGATGCACTTCCAGGAGGAGAAAACGAATGGGGTTTACTGGGCGAAACCGGAAAAAACAAAAATGGGAAAGGCAATTATGTGTTTGCCGATATCCAGGGAAAAGGCCAGTTTGTAGGGGTAAACTACTATGTCAATTGCCCATCGCCCATGTGGTATGGCGAAGGCGATGAAATGGTATTTATTGATGGAGATACCATCCCGACCTTAAACGGTACAGGCACAGAAGATTTTTTCAACACTTCCTGGTGTCCTAAGGAAATATTTTCACATCCCTATTTCGGATATCCCCGCGTTAATGGCGAAACCGGTTGGCTTGGACGAACTCACATTTACCGCTTCTTTATTGCCGATCCTGTATATTTCGACCGCTCCTGCAAATTCACCATCGAGCATGGCCATAACAACAACCTAACCCTTGATCTTGCTTCGGTGGCCTATTGGTATCAGGATAAAGCTACAAAGTTGCCTGCCCCTTTAACCAAAGAACAGCGCAAATATAAAGGAGTCATCGGTGCCTCTGAAATACACCTATGGAGGGATGCATGGAGAAGAGACAATGGTTCGAAGAGCGAACTTTGGGGTGATGAAAAGAAGGATGTCAAATAAGAAAAGAACTCTATCTAATACAGAGGCTTATTTAAAGTGAGTCTCTGTATTAGATTATTTTACCAGATCAGTGAATATTCTAATAAAATTGCGAAGTTCGGAAGAAGATAATTTACCCAAATTAGCAATCTTTTCTTCTTGTTTTAAGGTAACAATCCGGTCTACTTTTATGACAGATTGAACCCGTAAGTTATTTGTTTTATTCGCATCAATAAGGATTTCATTTTTATTCAGTGAATCAGGAACTACAGAAGTAATTGCTGATATGACCAGATCTTTATACTTATCTGCAGTTTCTGTGATAACAACAGCAGGTCGAACTTTTGTAGTTTTTAAATCTGCAAAAGGAAATGGTATTAATATTATGTCTCCGGCTTTCATTAGATTTTCTGCTTTGGCTTCAGAAAATCCTGATATATATCTTCCCTAGTATCACTCCAGAACTCTAACCCGGTTGTTTGAGAGGTAAATTCCCTGAGCTCCTTGTCAGTTGGATCAATTTCCTCCAGAAATGTCACAATAACCCTATATTTTCTATGATCTGTCAATTTATCCAATAACTGAACAGATTGTCCATCGTAAATACCTTTTACCGCTATCATGTCTTTTTTTTATCAAAGATAGTAATTTCATGCCGTTTTAAAGTCGTTTATAAATGTAAACTACAGTAGCGAAATTGCTTTTAATATTTCAGGACTTTTTATTTATACCAATCATCCAAAGTGTTATATTTTCACAGGTTCTTTATCTTTAAGCTTTGATTGAGTTTATACCTAAGTCTGACGATACAGTTCAGGAATAAACTCATTGACTCCTAACACCAATTTTCACTCCATTCAGACGTTGCTCAGGAAAGCAATTAAGCGGCATTCGAACTTCACGGAATGTATCCGGGAATGGATTGCGCTGTATTCGGGCTTTATAATCTAATTTCCAATTAATTTCTATCTGTGTTAATATACACAGATAGAACACAGATAATGGCAGGGGATCCCCTCTCAAACCCTGCTCAATCCCAATCCGAATGCAGTTTGGCATGCAACATTATCCCACTGGTCCGTAACCTCAGGGAATGGCCTTTCTGAAAACAAACATGTTGAAGTACTATTTGAGTCTGATTTCTTTATCAGCAATTAATTGTCTTCTATTAGAATAGCGATTTCCTGGAGTTTAAGGCTTTCTCACAAGTTTTTCGTTTCTTTGCCCCATTGTATCAGTGTACTTAAATATGATTCCTAATTCACATGACCAACAACGATATCCTCAAAAAACTGCGTGTTGCACTCAAACTTCGTGACGAAGACATCATTGAAATCTTAATGCTTGTCGATTTCAAGGTCTCTAAAAGTGAGGTCAATGCCTTATTCCGCACAGAAGACCACCCTAATTACAAGGAATGTGGCGATCAGTTGCTCCGTAATTTTCTGAACGGGCTGATCATTTACAAGCGTGGACCGGCAGTTGAGGAAAAGAAAACAATTGTTGAAAAAGGAACAGCGGAAAGAGAAAAGCCAAAGATTATTATCAAAAAATCGATAGAACTAAAAGGCAAAGACGATAGACAAGCTTTATAATTGCCACAAACATTTTTCCTTTTTACTTAATACTTTTTCCTAAACTCTCTGGTATTTTAGGCTTCCCGGCTTCTATCCATGCGGTATAGATTAATTCAGCCAGTGTTTTTGATGATTCCTGAAGTAGCTTGATTGTAAACAAACTAGTCTTTCCCCAAAAGTTTTCATAATAGCTGTCCTTGTATTGTCTGCCTGCTTGTTCATAAGCCTGCTGATCGGCCTTCAGTAACAATCCGATGAATGAATTATTGCTGTATAAGTATTCGAAAATAAACGGTTGAACCTTGTTAACCCTATGGATTTTAGAGACCTTGAATTGAACATTATCGATGTACCGGTCGATCATAGTTTCTTCATACCGCCGATGAACTCCGGTTTGTGTGGTCAACTGTCCGTTGTAATTGGCCGTAATATGCAAGGGCATAAAACCGTCGCCTACATAGTGACCCAGATTGGCAGCTGTCAGGACTGCCTTATCCCAATTCCCTGTTTTGAAATCATGCACCAGCGCATGATAGGTTGAATCGGTTGTCCAGGGCAAGGTACCGTTCTTAATGACTTTCGCTTTCCCGTATTTGATGCAGGCCGCATTAAAATCCTCCTCAATCTTGTGCTTCTTGTTGAAGTCATCGTAGATGTCAATATCGATGAAATGTTTGACGAATTCATTCTTGTCGGTTTTCTTCAGGATGTCGGCATCAGAAGCATGATCAGCCAGAATGGGCGCCCAGACTTTCAACTGCTGAATCTCTTTCGGGAAAAACTCAACGCAGGAAGAATTAATTTTCCGGTGTGCCTTTTCGCCCCAGCTGCAAAGGCTGATAAGCACCACCAACAGGATGGAGTATCGGATCAAGTAAGTTTTCATTCGAAATGATTTGAAAGGCCTAAAAGTAGAATAATATTCAGGATAGACACTATAACAACAAATTGATTTCCCCCATTTACATCCTTTTGGCGTAAATGGAGAAAATCAATTGAAATGAAAAAAGAGCTACAGTTCCTCCTATATCTATTTCGTAATACCCGGCCAGTCATCAGTCCGGAATGGATTTGTTGGAAGTCCTTCCTTGTTGTACAGATTAAGATCGTCAGGATTATCTGCCCAGCCATAACGAACAGCGACTGGCGACGAAACTTCATCCGAATGCATCACAACCGTATTGTCACTCATCACCATCGCTTTGGCCCAATAGAATTTCTTGTCTGCTCCGGCCAGTGCAAACCCCTTGATGTATCCATATTTGTCGTTTACTTTTAATCCTGACCCTGTATTGCTGAATTTGACAATCGCGTTCTTCCCGTCAATCTTCAAGCTTTCATAAGTTGGACCAGTATAAACGATATCCTTCCCGTAAGTAATTTTCAGTGCATTCAATGCCAGGCGTTTCCCAACATCCTGTTTATTGGTAGGATGGATATTGGTTCCGTCGCCAATATCAATTGCTGAAGCCATACCGGTATTTGGTAATTTCAGGGTCATAGCCTGTGCTTCGCGTAATTCGGCCCAGCTGCTTTCTCCCGGTTGATCGACAGCAGGCATAAAGTTAGCCAGCTGTACCCAGATAAACGGGAAATCGCCCAACTGCCATTTAGCACGCCAATCGGTAATCAGACTTGGGAAAATCCTCCGGTATTGTTTTGCCCTGGTAGCATTGTTTTCTCCCTGGTACCAGATTGCTCCCTTGATTCCGTAAGGCACAATCGGGTTGATCATTCCGTTAAACAACAAAGTAGGAAATTCATTAGGTCCAACAGATATATTAGCTGTGACCTCAGTAAATTTAATTTTCCAGTCACCGGCAAGGCTCATTTTTGCTGATCCGGCAAATGCATACATATCCTCCGGTTTTCCATAGATTCCGCCACCGCCACCGGTATCGGTCACTCTGATCGCAATCACATTCTTTCCTTCCTTTAATGCCGATGCAGGAACTTTATACTTCCGGTCGATATCGTAACCAATGGTTTTTCCTACTTCTATACCATTTACCCAGCAAATATCATTATCATCAATCTTTGCAAGCGACAATTGAAGATCGGCAGCGGCCTGTTCTTTGGTCAGTACAAACGTTTTCCGGTACCATCCGATTCCATCGATGCCTACATAGCCTTGTTCTTCCCAAAGTTGAGGAGCTTTAATCGATTTCCATGATGAATCGTCGAATCCGGTTAGAGTAAATCCAAGCTGTACACCATTGTCCTTGGTAGGAAATTCTCCCAAAAGGGTTTTAACTTTTCCCTTGATTGAGGCTCCATAATTGGCCAGGTCAGCCGATTTAAGATCAGTCAATCTCCCTGCCAAATCAGGATCATTTTTAATGGTCTCTCCGCTGATCCAGGTCTCGGCATCTGTTCCACCCCATGAAGTGTGAATCAGACCAATGGCAACATTCAGATCCTGGTTGATTTTTCTGCCGAAGAAGTATCCAACAGCCGAAAATGCAGGAACTGTCTTTGGAGTACAAACAGACCATTCGCCATTATCAAGATCCGTGACAGGGTCTTTCGATACTTTCTTGGAAACAGTAAAAAAGCGAATGTTCGGATAATTGGCATTGGCAATTTCATCCAAAGCATTTTTTGTACCGCTGACCGGGAATTCCATGTTCGATTGGCCTGAACATATCCAGACTTCGCCAATCATTACATTGGTCATTTCAATGGTGTTTTTCCCTTTGAAGGTCAGTGTGTAGGGGCCACCATACTCCATTACCGGAAGCTTAGCCATCCATTTCCCGTCTTTGCCGGGCTTGGCTTTTACTGTCTTTCCGTTCAGGGTAATACTTACCGATTCGTTTTTATCGGCCCAGCCCCAGATCGTATTCTCAATGCCTTTCTGAAGGACCATATTCGAATTGAAGATTCTCGCCGGTTTTACACTCGCAAGTGTGGAACCGATTTGCCCGATTAACAGCGATAACAGTATAATCAGAGCCGTTGGTTTTAGGTAATTCATCGTTTATTGAATTTACTTGGTTGAATTACAAATTTGCAGTTAATTTTTGAACATGAAAAGAGAAATCGTTAATACATTCAATTTGATGTAAAACCCTGAAGGTTTTGAAAACCTTCAGGGTTTTATATTCAATAATTTTTTACCTTTATATAAACGTGCACATTTAGCTATTCAAAATGTGATCCCATGTCCAATCCTAAAATACCATTGGAATCCGGCAACTTTTATCACATCTATAATCGTGGTATAAACAGTTGCGACCTTTTTCAGGAAACGAGCAATTATGAACATTTCATGGGTCTGTATGATAAATATATTACACCGGTAGCCGATACGTTTGCCTGGGTTTTAATGGGCAATCATTTTCATCTTTTAGTTCGTATTTTATACCCAAACACTGAAGGTTTCGAAAACCTTCAGTGTTTAACACCTGACAAACGCATCAATCAACAATTCTCCAATCTATTCAACGCTTACACAAAAGCGTTCAATAAAAGATATAACCGAACAGGAAGTTTATTTGAACATACCTTCAGAAGAAAATTGATTTCCAATAAATTCTACCTGAAACGAGTAATTCTCTATATCCATAATAATCCGGTACATCATGGTTATTGCAACCATCCTGTAGAATATCCGTGGAGTAGTTACCTTACCTGTATTTCAGTTAAAACTACCCGGTTGAAACGTGATGCAGTGATGGGTTGGTTCGATAATCAAGCTAACTTTAAATATCTGCATCAACAAAAGATGGAGATTCAGGAGATTGAAAAATGGCTTGATATATCATGACATTCAAACCATCAAGGGTTTGGAAACCTTGAAGGTTTGGGTTACTTTTGTTCATCATTCATAAAATTCATTGCATGGCAAATAAGAACAAAGGGAAAATGGTGCAGATGTTAAGCCCTGAGAACTATATCCGAAAAAAGGCACGTTCGTTGCCCATTTACGAATGCAGAATCAACGAAGCATGGGAAGATACTCATTTGGTTCAATTATCGGTTGCACGAAGCCATATCAACGGCAATATTACGGCGTGCTTTTATTTGGTCGACCTCTTGTGCCTGGGAGTTAAAGATACTGATTTCATGTTCAACGTACCCATTCATAAGTATAGGGAATATATTGAAAAGATCAACGATGGTTTGCCCTCTGTTGATATTGCTTATGAACTGGCTCACAATATTGTATATGCAGGAGTTGAATTTGCTGAGGAGTATGGGTTTAAACCTCATAAAGATTTTACCGCAATCACCCGGTTTATGCTGGAAGAAGACACGGACGACATCGATCTTATCGATATTGAATGTGGAAGAAACGGAGAGCCAACATATGTGCGTGGCCCTTTTGACGATGACCTTAAAGTGAAAAAGATTATCTCCCAGTTGGAAAAGACTGCCGGCCCGGAGAATTATTCTATCATTGACGAAGATGATGACTATGAGGAAGAGAATAAATTTGACTATTTTGATGATATGGAGTTTGCTGAAAAAAAGGATATGTTTTTTGACCTGAATAATCGTATAGATAAGCTTAGCGAAGAGGAAAAAGAACGTTTTGGCCCGCTTGTCAGCTCATTGGTTGATGATGTGATTGATTTAGACCAGCACAATAAATACTATGATGAATTGTTCGAAAAGCTATGCCTGGAAACTGACGAAGAGATTATCCCTAACAAATTACTAGGTCTTAGTCCCAATGATCAAACAGTTCTGGACGACCTTAAATTACAATTTATTGACATCTACAAGCTTATTTTAGAAAATCCGAAGCTTGGAAAGAAAGAATTAAAGGTGTTTGAAAAAGAGACAAAGATTATGTCTGCAGTATCATTTCTGGAGCTGCAAATCCTTCGGATGGAAGATTCACGTAAATATCCAAAACGATTGCAGGAATATGTACAAAAATACCCCAACTATTCAATGATACGCCTATTGTGGGCAACAGAACTGGTAACATCCTCGGAAATAAGTTTATCTGACATTCCTGATTATCCGTTTAATGCAGAATCATTTTTTCAGGACAGGACTATCATTCATCCAATTGAATATCTCAACTTCTTGTTATTGCATGCTTTTGTTATTCCCAGTGAAAATGACCTCTGTAAACTTGAGGCTTTCGACTCTGTACTAAACAATTTAGATTTATTAGAAGACGATGAAGCAGGTATAAGAGCAATTGTTTTGATTCACAAAGTCAATCAACTATTAACCCTTTTAAAACAGTAATCCATGGAACCGGAAATCAGCACAAAAAACACAAAGAACGAAATCCTCGCCGCTTATGACGAGTTGATAAAAAAGGTTCAGGAGAAGAAAACCGATGAGCCCAAAAAAGTTCAGGAGCAACAGAAGCAGGAAACTGTTGTGAAAAATGCAGCGGTATTGAGCAACGAGGGCATAGTCAAAGATATATCAGGGTTGAAAGTAAGTCTCTCGTCAGCGCTTGATAAATTAAGTGAGAGCTTTGTCTCGGAATTTCGAAAGTTTGAAGAGTTGCAGCAAGCCATTAAAATTGAAAAACAGCAATTGAATGATCTATACCAATTGTCTGCCAACACCGATTCACTGGCGGCTATGTTACTCGCTCAAAAAGAAAAGAAGGAGCAGTTTGAACAGGAAATGGCTACCCGCAGAACTGAACTGGAAGAGAAAATGAAGACTGAAAAAGAACGGGCTGATGCTGAAATGGCAGAGAAGCGTATGCATTGGGAAAAAGAACAGGAACTTTATACAGCGCAAACCAAAGAAACCCTGGACGAAAAGAAAAAGAGCCAGGCCCGCGAAGATGAGGAATACCAGTATAACCTGAAAATTACCCGCAAAAAAGAGACAGACCAATACGAAGAAAAAAAGCAGAAACTCGAAAAAGAACTGGCCGATAAAAAGGCAGCTTTCGAAAAGGAATTTGCCGAACGCGAAACCAAGATTCAGGAGGCCGAAGCCGAATTAAAAGAACTCAGGATAAAAAATGCAGCCTTCCCCGCCGAACTGGAAAAAGCAGTCACCGCAGCCACAAAAACTGTTTCAGAAAGACTTGAAACACGGTTTGGCTTTGAAAAAGAGCTTCGTGAAAAAGAAACTGTAGGCGAGTTGAAACTAAAAGATCAGATTATTGGAACCCTTAACGCGAAAATTAAAGACATGGAAACCACCATTAAAGAACTTTCGCAAAAAGCGATTACCGCTGAAACAAGCGTTAAAGACATTGCCATCCGTGCCATCGAAAGCTCATCAAAACCCTATTTCATCGAAAAGACAAAAGACGGACAAGGAAAAGAATAATCCTCAGCAGGCGTTTGTCAATTCATCCTGCCCTGCATGTAAAGAATATTCCCTCCAACCCAGTCGACCGGGCTGGAGGGATTTGATATTGCATAGCTATTTGTCAACTTATTCTCCTATTTTTAATCCAGTATGTCAAAGAACGTCCTTAGCTCCTGAAAACATAATAGTTATGAGTTCGGTTGTAAGATTAAATGAATCGATCAAATTCTCACGGCTCGATCATTCCGTCTGCAAAAGTGATCGCTGATAAGTCCTTTAGCTTTGTCCTATGTGTGTGTAAACCCTTATCAAACATTTATTTCATAAATGTAACCACGAAGGTGTTGCAATACAAGAATTCGGTGAATTTTGCGTTTATATTGTATGTTTTGCGTAGCAGCTGTCACTCAGCAGGTGTTCTGGTGTCACCCTCCGGGGGAATCCATTTACGCCATTTCCCCCATTTACGCTATACGCTATCGTAATTTGTATGCTTAACTTCCCCAGTTGTAATTTTTCACCAAATACGATAACCAAAAATCAGGAGAGTTAGAAAATCTTTATCGCCCAAATTCAGTAACCAACCACCCAAAAGTCATATTGGCATCTGTTTTATCGTAAGGAATCAGGACGTATTTCCATGCCTTTTCGTTGCGCTGCAGGTTGATCTCACTGGCAGTAATACAATATTTAACTGCTGCCTCTGTTTTCTTTTCAACAATCTTATCTTCTAATGCATTATCGGCTTTTATCTCAATCAAATAAATGATATCCGCTGTTTCGGCAACAAAATCAGGCACATACCGGTCTGAATTATTGTTATACCAGATGTTGAATTGCTTTGAGGCCGGACGAAGCCATTTTATTACTTCATTTGGCTGTTCAATTATCTCTGCAAGGTCGTTACCGGGCCAGCCAAGTTCCAGCTTCTTATATTTACTATTCATTCAATGGTCTCAAAGGTTGAGATCAAATATAGTTATTATATTTATATGTTCACTCTTATTCATACTCACTTTTCCTTAAAATATATCGTTCCCTGCTGATCTACACTTGCCGGTTAAAGAACAAGGAAGAAATCTTTACTAATAGCACAGAATTGAGGAATTCAGGAAATCAGAATAATTCATAGCGTACGGCGTAAATGGGGGAAATGGAGTAAACGGAAAGTTTCAGATTATGTCCATTTACGGTTTAATTAGATCAGAAAGATACCTCGGTTCCTTCATTTACATTGCAATAGAATTACAAATTCAGACTCAAATGTGCAGATTGCATCCTCGATAACTAACCGGTCTGAACTACCCTTCGCGGCTTTTAAGGCATCGAAAGAACAAGATTGATACGATTATTTTATTATATTTGAAAAAAATACAAACAACATTCCTGACATTAAACGCCATCCTAATGATATGATCGAGACATCAAAAATAAACGAGATTGTTAGTCGGATTGCAATCCGGTTCAAACCTGATAAAATAATATTATTTGGTTCTTATGCCTCAGGAAATCCTGATAAAGATAGCGATTTGGATTTACTGATCATTCAAGACACTGATTTGCCAAGGCACCGCAGAAGTTTTGATATCCAAAAATTATTGATCGGTTCGATGATTCCGATGGATATTCTTGTTTATACCAATAAGGAATTTGAACAGGAACAAAATGAACAATACTCCTTTTTAAACTCAGCCATTAAAACATCTAAAGTTCTCTATGAGCGTGGATAATTTAAAAATCAAGGATTGGATTGATAAAGCCGACCATGATTTTGGCTCAGCTAAATTAATCTATCTTCATATTCCTGAATATTTCGACACCATTGCATTTCATTGTCAACAAGCAACCGAGAAATACCTAAAAGCTACTCTTTTTTACTATGGGATTGATTTTCAGCGAACACATAATTTGGTTTATCTTCTCGATTTACTATCTCAAAAGTATGTACTATCGGAAGACATCTATGACAAGGCCATATTGTTGAATGGTTTTAGTGTCCAGATCAGATATCCGGATACAAGCATTTATCTGTCAAAGGAAGAATTAGAGGTCTCGATTACTATAACGCAAGAATTTAGAGATTTGGCAATTAAGATCGTTGCATTAAAAGATTAAAAGTAACTATTTACCAATAGCTATAAGTGAATCTATCAAGGAAGATAAGGCGAAAAGCGCTAAACTCAATACCTCAAATAAAAAAGGTACTTACTCATACTTAGTTAGGCTAAACTACTATTTTAATTGCCTGGCAGATCCTTTCACTACTACATTTACATGAATCAATTTAATACCTTCCTGCTACCTCCGCGCGTATATCTGATGGATATATGTACTATATCCATACCAATGCCTTCAAATTAGTACAGATAGAGTTCAAATAGGCATCAAATTATAGGGAGCGGGTGGCAGTCTGGTAGTGATCTAATCCTCTCTTAGCCGGGCTTTGTCTGAAAAAAAAGACCCCTTGAAGCTCAAGGAGTCTTTCATAAAGGGAGGTCAGTGGCGGATTCGAACCGCCGTACACGGTTTTGCAGACCGCTGCCTAACCACTCGGCCAACCGACCAATAGGCATTGTTTTCCCAATTTGGGTGCGCAAAGATAACAAAAAAATATTCCATCCTGCAAACGAATGTCCTTCTTAAAAAATTGCTTTTATTTGTCCTTCGTAAAAGATTAGGTTCAATGAGTTACGGATAAAGTTAAAACAATTGAATCGATTACCCAAAACTGAAACACAAAACAGTTGTTATAGTCGTATTACTAATTAGAAACAAAAGCATGATTGATAATTTGAAATGGCGTTATGCCACCAAACGAATGAACGGACAAAAAGTACCGTCTGAAAAAGTAGAAAAAATATTGGACGCAATCCAACTGGCTCCAACCTCACTTGGATTACAGCCATTTACGGTGATAGTCGTTACCGATCCTGAACTGAGGGCCAAAATGTCCCCTGCCATCTACAATCAACCACAGATCAACGAAGGTTCACAAGTGTTGGTTTTTGCTGCATGGACTGAACTCAGTAAAGAAAGCATTGAAAAGTATATCAACCATATTGCTTCCCTCCGTGGCATTCCGGTCGAATCGCTTGATGGAATGAAAAACATGATTAATGGATCTGTTGCTGGAAAAACGCCGGAACAAATCCTGAACTGGAACTCTCGTCAGGCATACATTGCTTTGGGGTTTGGTTTGTTTGCAGCTGCCAATGAACAGGTTGATGCAACACCAATGGAAGGATTTGATGCCGATGCACTGGATGCCGTCTTGGGTTTAAAAGAGAAAGGCCTGCACAGCACAGTCATTTTGACTTTGGGCTACCGTGATGCCGGTAACGACAGGCTGAGTTCAGCCTCAAAAGTCAGAAGAGAAAAAGCTGAATTGTTTATCAGGTATTAAGACTTCTTTTTTGTTTAATCCGGAGCATAAATGTCGAATGGAGTTTATGAATTGTTGACATGAAAAGTATAAATGTTACATTTACGCTTCAAAAAGACACAATTAGAATCCATTCGAAAAGCTCCGGTTATGAAAAATAAAATTACTCTTTTACTCCTTAGCCTGGTCCTTGTCCTTACGGCTTTTGGTCAGGTTAATAAGCCACAGAAAATCACCAACGTTCAGCATCAAAAATTCTGGCAGCTGGCAAAGACTCCACCCATGGGATGGAATAGCTGGGATTGCTACGGTCCAACAGTGACTGAAAAGGAAGTCAGGTCCAACACGGACTATATGGCCGAACACCTAAAACAACACGGATGGCAATACATCATTGTTGATATCCGCTGGTTTGTTGAAAACGACAAAGCAGGTGGCTACAACGAAACGGATCCCATCTATACCATGGACGAATACGGTCGGTTTTTACCTGCCGTGATGAAATTTCCATCGGCTGCCGATGGAAAAGGATTTAAAACTCTCGCCGACTATGTCCATTCCAAAGGGCTGAAATTCGGCATTCATCTGATGAGGGGAATCCCGGTACAGGCGGTAAAGAAAAATTGTCCGGTAATGGGATCCAAGGTCAAAGCTGCAGATATTTATTCGGACAAAATGCAGTGTGGCTGGTTGCACGATATGTACACGATTGATTCCAAAAAAGAAGGTGCTCAGGATTATTACAATTCAATCTTTAATTTGTATGCTTCCTGGGGAGTCGATTATGTGAAAGTTGACGATTTGTCGAAGCCCTACCATCAGGATGAAATTGAATTGATCCGCAAAGCTATTGACCGATCCGGCCGCCCGATGGTATTCTCCACTTCACCCGGAGCTACACCACTCGAAAACGCTGAACATGTGATGAGCAATGCCAACCTGTGGCGTATTTGCGATGATTTCTGGGACAACTGGAGTTCCTTGAAACCTCAGTTTAAACGTTGTGCCAACTGGGCGCCTTATATTGGGAAGGGTCACTGGCCCGATGCCGACATGCTTCCGCTGGGTAGAATCTCCATTCGCGGCGAACGGGGAAAAGACCGGATGACCGGATTTACAAAAACAGAACAATACACACTGATGACCCTTTGGGCCATTTTCCGCTCTCCGTTGATGTTTGGTGGTGATCTGCCCAGTAATGATGCATTTACACTCTCCTTGCTAACAAACGACGAAGTAATGGCAGTTAACCAGAACAGCGCCAATAATAGACAGCTGAAAGAACTGAACGGCCAGGTAATATGGACAGCCGATATTCCCGGAAGCGGAGATAAGTATGTGGCATTCTTTAACCTCAACGATACCGGAAATGCAAAGATGCAGGTTTCTATCCCTGAATTGGGTCTGACAGGTAACTATGTGGTGAAAGATTTATGGAGCAAACAGGAAAAAGGCAGTACATTCGATAAGTTCAGCGTTACCGTCGAACCCCATGCTTCTGTGCTGGTGAGGTTTACAAAATTGAATTAGGCATTTCATTAGGAAAAAGGAAAGAGGAAAAAGTAAAACGAAGCGACATCCCGAACTTGTTTCGGGACCCACTTCTATCAAGATCCTGAAACAAGTTCAGCATGACGTTCGATGACGCCACCTTTCCTTTTTCCTCTTTTCTTTTTCCTGATTTTTATCCCTCCATGGTCACACTAACTTTCCTAATCTGTCCTCCCATAGGGGGATTCATCTTAGAAACCTTTACTGACACTTTTTGTGCCTCCTGAAATTCAGTCATAACACGGCTGATAATACGTTGCGCCACATGCTCGAGTAAGTCGGAAGGAATGTCCATTTCTTCCTTCACAATGAGGTAGGCTTTTTGGTAGTCCAGGGTATCTTCCAGACGATCGGTTTGACCTGCCTTGCTACAGTCAACTTCAATCTGAAGGTTAACCAAAAAACGGTTACCGGCAATTTTCTCCACTGCGAAATGCCCGTGAAAGGCATAAAACTCCATTCCTTCAATTTCGATTAGCGCCATAAGATCGGTTATTTTTCATTCTTAGGCAAAATTAAGTTTATTGTTTCGGAATACAATTTTCAAACTCCTAAATATCTGATAGCTGAAATCATTTTATACTTTTGTGCGTAATCCCAATCCTAAAAGTGATTTATAAACTGAATGCCATGAGCGAAAACGAGATTGAAAATGACAATTTGGCGAAATCCAATAACTTTATCCACCAGATTGTTGAGGAAGATTTAAAAGCAGGTAAAAACAACGGACGTGTACATACCCGGTTTCCCCCGGAACCCAATGGATACCTGCATATTGGTCATGCCAAGTCTATATGCCTTAATTTTGGAACCGCTCAGAAATACAACGGTTTGACCAACCTGCGTTTCGATGATACCAATCCTTCAAAAGAAGAAACCGAATATGTGGATTCCATTAAGGAAGACGTTCAATGGCTGGGATTCACCTGGGATGACAGGGAATATTATGCTTCCGACTATTTTGATCAGCTTTTTGACTTTGCTGTCAAACTGATTCAGGAAGGGAAAGCATACATAGACGATCAGGATGCCGAAACCATCAGTACCCAGAAAGGAACCCCTACCCGACCGGGAATGGAAAGTCCTTACAAGAGTCGTTCGATTGCCGAAAATCTTGATTTGTTTATGCGCATGAAAGCCGGTGAATTTAATGAAGGCGACCGTGTTTTGCGTGCCAATATCGATATGTCCTCCCCCAACATGCATATGCGCGACCCGATCCTTTACCGCATTATGAAAGCGCCTCACCATCGTACCGGTGACAAATGGTGCATCTACCCGATGTACGATTTTGCGCATGGTCAGTGTGACTACTGGGAAGGAATTACTCACTCGATCTGCACCCTGGAGTTTGAGGTTCACCGACCACTATACGACTGGTTTATCGACCAATTGAAAGATTCGGATTACCGTCCGCGACAGATTGAGTTCTCGAGACTGAATCTTAACTACACCGTCATGAGCAAACGCAAATTGCTCGAACTGGTGAAAGATAATCATGTGACCGGATGGGACGATCCACGTATGCCAACCATTTGTGGCCTGCGCCGCAGGGGATATACCCCCGAATCGCTTCGGAACTTTGCCGAGCGCATTGGTGTTACCAAAACAGATGGAGTAACCGATGTTGGCGTATTGGAATACAGTATCCGCGAAGACCTGAATAAACGGGCTCAGCGTGTGATGGGTGTCCTTAATCCTTTGAAAGTAGTCATTACGAACTGTCCCGAAGGTGTGGTTGAACAAATGGAAGCCATCAATAATCCAGAAGATCCGTCCATGGGAACCCGTTTGGTGCCTTTTACCCGTGAGCTTTACATCGAACGCGAAGACTTTATGGAAGATCCTCCTAAGAAATTCTTTCGTTTATCTCCCGGAACTGAAGTGCGTTTGCGTTATGCCTATTTCATTACCTGTACCCAGGTGGTGAAGGATGCCAGCGGTGAAATCACTGAAATACATTGCACCTACGACCCGGCCTCACGTGGAGGGAATTCACCGGATGGTCGTAAGGTTAAATCCACCATTCACTGGGTTTCTGCCTCTGAAAATGTGGAAGCCGAAGTTCGTCTCTACGACCGGTTGTTCTCCGACGAAACACCCGATGGTCACAAAGACATTGATTTCAAGGAATTCATGAACCACGACTCGTTGCAGGTATTGCCAAAATGCTATATCGAACCGTATGTGAAAGATGCCAAGGTACTCGATCACTTCCAATTCGAACGGTTGGGTTATTTCAATATTGATCAGGATTCAACCTCAGGAAAGCTCGTCTTTAACCGTACTGTGCAGTTGAAAGATACCTGGGCCAAGGTGCAACAGAAGTAAGAACGAATACCGGATACCGGAAAAGGGAAAAAGGAAAGAGGAAGTAGTTGCGTCATCCTGAACTTGTTTCAGGACCCCTTTATTCCTTTTTACCTTTTCCCTTTTCCTTTTTCCTTGCTCCCTGTTTCTGTCTTCCGTCTTCCGTCTTCCATCTTCCGTCTTCCGTCTTCCGTCTTCTTAATTTTGCTTCTGATCAACACTAAATTACTCATAAGATTTTGTTATATTTGAATGGTTATATCAATGACTTTCAAATAAACCTGAATACTAAATACAGAATCATGAGAAACATTAAAAGGCCAATCATCCTGGTTGTTGTTCTGCTCCTACTGGCATATCTACTGAACTTGTTCTTAGACTATTATGGCGACTGGCTTTGGTTTAGCAACATGAATTATAGTTCTGTATTCGAAACTATGATCCTGGCCAAAATCACTTCATTTGCTGTGTTCTTTCTTGTTTTTGTACTGTTTGCCGGTATTCAGATCCGTATAGCCTACCAAAGAGGCAGCGTGAGCAGGCAATTCATTTCCCTGAGGGAAGACGATCCGAGGCAATTTATTTTACCGCTCTATCAGGGGAAAGGTATTGGTTGGTTCTGGGCTGTAGTGATTTTGTTGGTTGGCAGTCTCATGGGTTCAGCAGCAGTCGATCAATGGGGCGATTTCCTGAAGTTTATGCATGCTTCCTCATTTGGCATCACTGAGCCTATTTTTAATAAAGATGCAGGGTTTTACATATTTGAACTTCCTACTTATCAGTTCGTCACAAGCTGGTACCTTTTTATGGTGGCCCTCACCTTTATAGCCGTTCTGATTTCCTATTATCTTGATAATGCCATTTCCACTACCGGACAAAACTTCCAGTCAACCAGGTTGGTAAAAAGACATTTGATCAGTCTCTCGGGCTTCTTTGTTCTTGGCATTTCTGCGATGTATTTCCTGAAACTTTATGACATTTTATATTCCTCACACGGATCGGCTTATGGTCCGTCATACGTTGACGTACATGCTCATATTCCCGCCTATTGGGTAATTTCAATCCTGAGCATTGTGATCACTCTGCTTTTGTTTTTATCTCCGGTTATCCGAAAAACAAAGATTATCATCTATGCCGTTGGAGTCTGGGTTTTCGTACTGGTTAGTTTTTTGTGGATCTATCCCTCCATTATTGAGCAATATGTTGTCAAGCCCAATGAACTGCAAAAAGAAACTCCTTATATTCTGAACAACATTAAACTAACGCGTGAAGCCTACGGCCTAAACAAAATTAAGGTTGAGCCATTCCCAATTGACCAGACAATCACCTATAAGGATATTCAGGAAAATAAAAATACCATAGACAACATACGTTTATGGGACCGAAGACCTTTAATACAAACCTATAAGCAAATTCAGGAAATTAGGTTGTATTATGATTTTAAAAGTGTGGCCGTCGATCGGTATCATTTCGATAAATATACACAAGTTTCAGTGGCAGGAAGAGAGTTACCTGTTACGCAAATCCCTGACCGGGCACAAACATGGGTAAACAAGCATCTGATTTTTACACATGGTTATGGTGTTGTCATGAGCCCGGTGAATGAGATTGCGCCTAACGGTATGCCTAATTTATTCATAAAGGACATCCCTCCGACAACGACGAAGCCCATTAACTTAAAGCAAATGGGTATTTACTTTGGAGAAGAATCAGATCAGTATGTTTTGGTGAATACCAAGGCCAAGGAGTTTGATTACCCCAAAGGTGAAGACAATGTATACACCAGTTATACAGGTAAAGGTGGCGTTCGTATTTCCAGCCTCTTCAAACGTCTCGTATATGCCTGGAAATTCTCAGACCTCAAAATCCTGCTGACCGACTACCTTACCGACCAAAGCCGAATCATGTTTCATCGTAACATTTCAGATCTCGACCAGACTATTGCTCCTTTTCTTTCCTACGACAGTGAGCCTTATCTTGTGGTAGGTGAAGACGGACAACTGTATTGGATACACGATGCCTACACTACAACCAATATGTTTCCTTACTCTGAACCAGTAAAGAAAGGCATGGGCGAAAGAAGCATGAATTACATCAATAATTCGGTTAAGGTTGTTATCAATGCCTATGATGGAGATGTTTCCTATTATGTGATCAATCCCAAAGATCCGATAATTCAAACCTATCAAAAGATCTATCCTAAACTGTTCAAACCCTTCAGTGAGATGCCTGATTTCCTGAAGTCCCACATCCGCTATCCCACAGACCTATTCAATATTCAGACAGAAATGTACAATGTCTATCATATGACAGATCCCAAGGTATTTTACAATCAGGAAGACTATTGGGAAGTACCGAATGAGCTCTTTAATAATGTCCAGCAGAAAATGTTCCCTTATTACATTATCATGCGGTTGCCCAATGCAAAAGAAGAAGAATACGTCCTGATGCTGCCGCTTAATCCTTCCAAAAAGGATAATATGACTGCATGGATGTGTGCCCGATGCGATGCTCCAAATTATGGAGATCTGATCGTATATTCCCTTCCGAAGGATAAACTGATCTATGGACCTATGCAGATTGAAGCCAGGATAAACCAGCAGCCGGATATTTCTTCAGAACTCACGCTGTGGGGCCAGCAAGGTTCTCAGGTGATCAAAGGAAACCAATTGATCATCCCGATTAAAAATTCTTTCCTGTATGTTGAACCCCTTTACCTTCAATCGGAACAGGGACAAATACCTGAATTGAAAAGAGTCATTGTAACTTATAACGATCAGATTGAAATGAAGGAAACGCTGGAAGAGGCGCTTCAGGCTATTTTTAACAGTTCAGGTCAACAGGATGCAGTATCATTAAAGCAAATAACAGGAATAGAGAAAACGGTAAATACCACTTTATCCTCCAAAGCCGGCGAGGCACTTGACCACTACAACAAAGCCACTGAATATCTTAAACAAGGTAACTGGGCCGGTTATGGAAAAGAGCTTCAGGAAATGAAAGATGTTTTAACCCGTATGAGCCAGGGTAAAGTCAATGCTGTCGGTGATACCAAAAAAGATAAAGCTAATTGATAGACAGAAGATATCCGTTTCAGTGAAGTCTTATCTTCGATAATACAGCAAAAGGGTGGAATGGTTATTCTGCCCTTTTATTTTGCCAGTATCCAACCACCATAACTTATAATATCTGGATTTAATAGGAATAACTTGCAATATCATATTCTAAACTTCACAAAGTTGCCATACTATTGGTTCTTATCAACCTCATGTATCAGGGTAAGACGAAACAAGCCAATACAAATTGTACAGTCATACAAAACATTGATCGAAAATTTTCAAATGAATTGATATTTCAATCTTCTCAGTATGAATTATCTGGCAAATATTTAGTAAATTTAATGATACGGCTCTGTGAGAGTTTGGAGATTAATTTCTCTTCCAGAGATCATCCAGGAAATGATTATCTGAGATTAAAATACAAATTATACTCATGAAACAATTCTATCTTTTCAGTATTGTCTTGGCCACACTTTTCCTATGTGCATGTTCTAAATCAAATAAGCAGGTTACTCCACCACCCTCTGACGGTTATCAATTGGTTTGGAGCGATGAATTCAATTACACTGGATTGCCCGACAGTACGAAATGGAGCTATGATGTCGGCGGAACCGGTTGGGGAAATAATGAAGCAGAATACTATACCAATGCCCGTCTGGAGAATGCGGAAGTAAAAGATGGTTATCTTCATATTAATGCCATTAAGGAAGATTATCAAGGGAAACAATATACTTCGGCACGTTTGGTTACCCGAACAAAAGGCGATTGGCTGTACGGAAGAATTGAGGTAAGTGCCAAACTGCCCAGTGGAACAGGGATGTGGCCTGCTATATGGATGTTGCCTACCGATTGGGCTTATGGATCATGGCCTGACAGCGGAGAAATAGATATCATGGAAAACCTGGGATTCATGCCCTATTGGATTGTTGCTACGGCTCAAACTAAAATCTACTCTGCCCGCCTTGGGACACAAAAAACCTCTATAATTAGCATATTAAACTGTTATTCTGATTTCCATATTTACAAGCTTGAATGGGAACCCAGTGAACTAAGGTTTTATGTAGATTCACAACTCTATCTTACGTTCAAAAACGAAGGAACAGACTATACAGTTTGGCCGTTCGACAAGCGGTTTCACTTGTTGCTAAATATTGCAGTTGGCGGAACCTATGGCGGCGCTCAGGGGATTGACAATACCATTTTTCCGCGTTCCATGCTTGTTGACTATGTAAGGGTTTATCAAATGAAATAAAGAGTTCGCTGAGTGATTCAGTCAAATCAAACTGAAGTCAATGTGTTAGGAAATTAAACCATTTAACCTGCCAAACAAATCTACCGTTAATTGCGTTTTTATTGCTATATTTAATTAGTTGATTCTGTTCAACCGATTGGTCCGTTCGCACTTTATTTTTCACAAGTCTTATCTGTCCACTAAAGGTTGGTGTTATGAGAAATAAATACAAAAAAATTGCAGAGGAGATTTTGACCCTCGCCGGAGTCCAGATAAATGGTAATAATCCGTGGGATATTCAGGTTCACAATGAGGAATTTTACACCAGGGCAATTACAGGAGGTGAATTAGGCGTAGGTGAAGCTTATATGGACGGGTGGTTTGATATTGAAAAGATTGACGAATTTATGTATAGAATTTTCAATGCTCAACTGGATGAAAAATTACAAGGTAAGTTTTCAATTCTTTTGACACTCTTTACTGCCAGACTTATCAATCTACAGTCGAAACAACGTGCATTTATTGTAGGAGAAAAACATTATGATCTGGGGAATGATCTTTTTCAAAACATGCTCGACAAACGAATGAATTACAGTTGTGCTTACTGGAAAGATGCCCTCACCCTCGATCAGGCTCAGGAAAATAAACTGGATTTAATTTGCCGCAAACTCTATCTTAAACCGGGCATGCGGGTGCTTGATATAGGCTGTGGATGGGGCGCTTTCGGAAAATATGCAGCAGAGAAATACAAGGTCAAAGTGGTGGGTATTACAGTCTCCAAAGAACAGGTTGCTTTTGGTCGCCAATTATGTGAAGGTCTTCCTGTTGAGTTCAGGCTCATGGATTACCGCGATTTGAATGAGAAGTTCGACCGGATTATAAGTGTCGGTATGTTTGAACACGTGGGTTATAAGAATTACCGTACTTTTTTTGAAGTTGCAAATAAATGTCTGGAAGATGACGGTTTATTTCTACTTCACACCATTGGTCGCATAAAATCATTGGAAACCATTGATCCATGGACACAAAAATACATTTTCCCAAACGCCATGCTTCCATCAGTACAACAGATTGGTCTTGCCATCGAAAATTCGTTTGTGATGGAAGACTGGCATAACTTCGGGGCAGATTACGATAAAACCCTCATGGTGTGGTACGACAATTTTGTTGCCAATTGGGACATCATTAAAAGCCAGTACTCCGAACGCTTCTTCAGAATGTGGAAATACTACTTACTTTCAGTTGCCGCTTCATTCCGGGCCAGGCGTAACCAGTTATGGCAGATTGTCCTCTCCAAAAACGGTATGCCGGGCGGTTATCAATCCATTCGGTAATAGGAAGAGTTTCTGTTCCCTTCTGAGACTCATTAAATCGAATTGAATAAAGTATTATGCTGATGGTGGTTTATCTCTCTATACACATATTCATGACCAACTTAAGAACACTAATCATCATATCCTCGTATTCCCTTTCAAAATGTTTATTCACAGAAAAGTCATCCTCCAAATCGACTTACCAGAGAAATAGTGTTGAATTCCAAACTGCTTTCGGATTGGCTTTGGGATGGGATTGAGAGGGTATTCCTTTGGTATATCCAGTTGCTATTTATCCTCTATCCAGGGTCTGCTGAAAAAC
>TBL_comb47_HYPODRAFT_10002030_pt1 | contig 25451 bp, 21 predicted proteins | sample TroBogypolimnion_40_FD_10682 | JGI IMG/M metagenome (IMG submission 10682)
AAATCCGTCCCCCGCACTCGGCCCCCCAGTTCCTTCCCCCACTGTCTGAGTTGCAGCCTTACAGCGTTATTGGCTGGCGGGTCGGCGCGGCTAGGGCGTAGACTTCAGGCCCCATGCGCAACTTGGTTTGTTATCTGACCCTCGCGGTCTTCCTATCGGGCGGCCGGCTGGTCATCGCCGCTGAAACTCCTTCTGCCTGGCCGCGGATCACGCTCCCAGAGGCGAAGCAGGTGCAACTGGCAGGCTCACTCGGTGAGACCTTCGAGCGTGGGGTAGCGCGGCTGGCGGAAGAGCCCTACACGCTGGATTGGCTGCTGGCAGACGTGTCCTTCAAAGTGGGCCGCATTTTTACCAACTACAGCGGCGACGTTTCCGGGCGGTTTCTGGAATTGGCGGTGCTCAGCAGCCCGCCGGGACGACTCTCCCCGCCGACGCTCGCCCCGGCCCTGGCTGAAATTAGCCGGTATCAAAAGGACGACGGCCACTTCGGGGCGGAGCTGGACCTGGGTTTGCGGCTGACCAGGAACAGCCCGCCGATTCCGATGCTTTGGGGCAATGCGCGGTTGCTGGTGGGGCTGGCGACCGCGGCGCGAGAGTTGAACGAGCCCAAGCTGCTGGCCGCCGCCAAGCGGCTGGGCGATTATTACGTGAACACCGCCAGCCAGCTTTGTTCGACCAACCGCGAAGCCGAGTACCATAGCAGCGGCACCGGTGGTGATGGCTATAGCTGCTGCTATTTCCCGGGAATGGAAGGGTTGATCCTGCTCTATCGTCTGACTGGGGATGGACGCTATCTTGAGCAGGCGCGCCGGATGGCGGAAATGTTCTGGAGGTTTGACGCCCTGCCTGTGGACCATAGCCACGGCAACCTCTGCGCTTGGCGCAGCGTCCTGGAACTCTACGAGGTTACGGGAGAGCGCGCGTTCCTGGACCGGGCCATCGCCAAATGGGACGCCGCCGTCAACGGAGGGTTCGTCTGGCCCCTGGGGGGAGTCGGTGAGCACTGGTACGTTTCGTTTGGTGGCGATGAAGGTTGTAGCGAGTCCGATTGGCTGCGCTTCAGTCTGGAGCTCTGGAAGTTCACCGGCCAGACGCGTTACCTGGACATGGCGGAGCGGTTGCTGGAGAACCAATATGCGGCCAATCAGTGCGCCAATGGGGGCTTCGGTTACCGCGCACTGGAGAGCCAGCCCGACGGTCCCTTGGCGACGCGCGGGTCCACTCGGGAATGGCCCTTTTGCTGTAGCTTCCACGGCCCCCTCGGCCTGCATTTTCTTAAGGGCTATTTGGCCGCCGGCTCCAAGAGCGGCATTTATGTCAACTTCCCCTTCAACTTCACGGGCCCGGTCAAAACGGGTCAAGGGGACTGGCGCGTCTCGGTGAAAACCACCTCGGTTCCGAGCGGAGGCCAGGAGCAGATGGAACTGGAATTCGTCCCCGATAAAACCCAATCGGCCGGGCCGGTTCACGCTCTGGTTGCGAGTGCCGTCGTGGGCGACGGGAGTGAGCGTGGGCGGTTCCCCGCGCGCGGCCGCTCGAGTGGAAAACGGTTACCTGGCGCTCCGGCGCGATTGCCGGAAGCACGAGAAGTTCCTGGTCACGTTCACGGCCGGGTTGGCCATTGAAGGCCGGCGCTTCAGGCCATTGACGGCAAAGCCGGGCGCCTGGTCGAGCTTCAGCGATGTTTCGCTCCTGCTGGGGGCGAAGGTTCTGTTTGAAACTCCGGCCTCGGGACCGGGCTGCGACAACCTGCTGGCGACCGTGGACGGCCAGGGCCGGCTGGATTTGCTGCGTGACCGCCAGGGTGGGTTTATCAGTGTGAGCCTGGCCAACACCAACGCCACGCAAGCCACAGTGCTCGCGGCCTTGGTATCCGCGCGACCGGTCTCGCTGCAGCCCTGGCCGGTCCCGGCGAGCCGCCGCCGGGTGGCGTTCTCGCATAATCTCCTTGTGGTGCCGGCTGAGGCCATTCCTGCGGCGACCGCGACCCAGTTCGCCGCGCGCTTGACCGAGGCCACCGCTACGCCGGCGGGCCCCCTCTATGGCACCCATTTGGACGCGCAGGCCCCCTGCTGGCCGGAGGTGTCGGGTTGGAGCTTCACGCCGCAAGGCATTCTGATTACCGGGGGCGATGTGGGTTTGATCGATGGCGGAGGTTACGAGGACTATTGTTTCGAATTCGACCTGACCCTGACCGGAGAGGGGCAGGGGATCACAGGCTGGATTGTGCGGGCGCAGAGTGAGAGTGATTGCCTGATGTTCCAAATTCAGAGCGCCGACTCGTCGTACCGAGCGCCCGAGTTCAAGACTCGCCCCAACACCCTCCGACCCCATGTTCGCCGCTGGGAGGGCTGGGCCATCGCTGACCCGGTGTCGCTCCCGAAGGAGATTCGCCGCGGCGAAACCCACCACGTCGCCACCGAATGCCGCGGCAGCCGCATCGCCGTTTTTGTCGATGGGGAAAAGGTCCATGAGCAAAGCGATGCCGGTTTGCGCCGCGGCTCGGTGGGTTTCCGCGTCTCCGGGCCGGCGGAACAGGGGCGATTCCAGAATATCACGCTACGCAAGCTGTGAACACCTGAGGTCAAGGGCCGAATCGCGCTCTTGGGCGTTTAAACATGCACTCTCCGGCTTTTCACATTGTCAGCCAAGAAGATCGAAGATGGGCCCATAACGAAGCCATGGACCAAACAGCTTCCCGTAATTGGCAGGGCGCCAGAGGACACCGGGAAGACCCGCCGGCGATGGTAGACTCATCCCATGCTCCCAACCGCAGGCGCCCCTTACCTGGATGGTCGGCCTTGCTTTTATCCATCCTGCTAATGATCTCCGCACTCTCTGCCTGCTCCACCCGGCCTGGGAGCCATTCGCTTCACTGGTCGCAGCTCCCGCCGCTGCCGGATACGCTTGGCGTTGCGGGTCCGTTCGCCGGCGTTAGCGGCGGGGCCCTCTTGGTGGCTGGGGGTGCGAATTTTCCCGGCAAGATGCCGTGGGAGGGTGGGCAGAAGGTCTGGCATGACGCGGTCTATGCCTTGAACGGGATCAACCGTCCCTGGAAGCGGGTGGGGACCCTTCCGCGTCCGCTGGCCTATGGAGTTTCGATCACGACCAAACGCGGTATGCTATGCATTGGTGGGAGTGATGCCGATCGCCATTACCGAGAGGTGTTTCTGCTCAACTTCCACCAAGGCCAGCTCGCCGTCGAACCGTTTCCCAGCCTTCCCCTGCCGCTGGCCAATGCCGCTGGCGCACTCGTTGGCTCGACCATTTATGTCACGGGTGGCTCCGATCAACCCGGTGAGCAATCGGCTCTCAACCAGTGCTTCGCGATGGATTTGGCTGCCAAGCCTCCGGCGTGGTCCACCCTGCCACCTTGTCCTGGTAAGGCGCGCATCCTGCCTGTGGCTGGCGCCGGGGAAAGGGACTTTTACCTCTTTGGGGGCGCGGCGCTGGAGCAGACCAATGGCAGGATGGCGCGCGTCTATTTACACGACGCCTGGCGCTACCAACCGGAACACGGTTGGCAACGGTTGGCAGACCTGCCCAAACCTTGCGTAGCTGGTCCCACGCCTGCGCCCAAGGTGGACGCGAGCTTTCTGTTGGTCGGCGGCGACGACGGTTCACACATCGGCTTCCAGCCGCCAGAAAAGCACCCCGGTTTCCCCAAGGCGGTTCTGGTTTATGATCTGAAAACCGGCAGCTGGCACACAAACGGCGAGGTTCCCGCCGCGCGGGCTACCGTGCCGACGGCTTTCTGGCACAACCATTTTGTCATTCCCAGTGGTGAAATGCGGCCGGGGGTACGCTCGCCGGAGGTCTGGACGTTTACCAGCGAACGTTTATGAACGTTCATCGGCAACCGGCTCTACCGGGAGGCCATCCGAGCTCTTCAGGTGTAACCGGTTACCGAAACTCAATAGACCACCACCCGTGCGGCGGCTTTCTCGGCTGAGGTCATCACGTCTCCCGGTTTGGATTCTTTGGGGCTCGGTGGCTTCAGCCGGGCCGACACGTCCGGCATCGACTCGAGGAAACTGAGCAGATAACTGCTTTTGAGGGCATAATTCGCTTCCTCCGGTGGCGTCCCGTTGGCGGCGGCGTTGACCTTTGTGGAAACCACGCCGACCACGTTGCCCCGCTCGTCCACGAGCGCGCTGCCCGCATTACCGGGTTCTGCCGGAAGGCCCAGTCGGAAATACCTCGGGTCGTCCTGAGCCCCCGAGAGCGCGGTGATTTCTCCCTTCGCCAGCTTGGGCACGAATCCTTGGCTGCCGCCGCTCCGAAAACCGACGTTGGCTACCGTGCTCCCCAACCGCAGGGCGCGGCTGGAGATCATCGGCACTGCCACAAATGTCCCCTCGACTTTCAGCAGCGCCAAGCCATCAGCGACATCCAGTTTCACTACCTGAGCAGGGCGGGTTCCAGCTTCGGTGGCCACGCGCAAGTCCGCCCCCTTCTGTACCACATGTGCGCTCGTGATGAGATACCCGTCCTCGGAAATGAAGAATCCCATGGCGCAGGAGTTGGGGCTGGAACCGTCCGCCTGGGAAACGGCCAGCGGCTTGAAAGTCTGCGCCAGCTTCTCTCCCTCGGCGATTTGCGCTGGCGACATTTGCTGGTCCAGGAGGGGCAGGGCCTTCTTGGCGGGATCATAACCCTGGCCTGCCGCCAGTCGCAGCCACTGATGCGCCTGTACCTTGTCTTGCTCCACACCCTCGCCTTTGGCGTAGCAGTCACCCAGGCAGGATTGAGCCACGGCGTCGTTCTGGTCGGCCGCCTCCCGATACCACCTCACCGCCTCGACCTCGTCCACGGGCACGCCTTGGCCGTTTTGGTAGCACAAACCCAGTTCGCGCTGGGCTTCCGCATGATGCTGGCTGGCGGCCTTGTGATACCACTTCACCGCCTGGGCCTCATCCCTCGGCACCCCTTCTCCCATGAGGTGGCACAGGCCCAGTCGATACTCGGCCTCCGCCTCATTCTGGGCCGCGGCCTTCTGATACCACTTCACCGCTTGCACCACGTCCTTCGGGACCCCCTGCCCGGAGGCGTAGCACAACCCCAGACGGTATTGGGCCGCGGCGTGGTTTTGGTCGGCAGCCTTGCGAAACCACCTGGCCGCTTGCGCGTCATCCTTGGCCACACCCTGGCCATAGGCGTAGCAGAAGCCTAGATCGTATTGCGCGGGAGCGTAGTTTTGGTCAGCCGCCTTGCGATACCAAGTCACCGCCTCCAGCGCATCCTTCGGCACACCCAGCCGGCCCACAAACAACTTAGCACCCAGCATTTGCTGGTATCGGGGATCGCCGCTCTCGGCTTTAGCCCGGAGGTCCGCCAGCCTCTGGAGGTCGGCGTCGGTGGGTTGGGCCGGCGTTTGAAAAACCGCGCCGACGAGCCAGAACAGCAGCCACCAACTCGACCGAAATGCCTTCATGCCGCCAGCTTACGCCGGTTTCACCGGTTGCCAAGCGTGGAGTGGGCGGGAATCAAGGTGTTGGAGCAGGAGAAGATCAAAGTAATGGTAACGGAGTTGGATGTGGATGTGCTGCCGCGTGATGGCGCCAATCCATACGCTGCTGGTATCCCTGCCCCGGTGATCGAGGCACAGGCGGGGCGGGATGCGGAGTTGTTTTCAGTCTTCAAGCGGCACCACGATCTCATTCCGTGCATCACCTTCTGGGGGTTGGAGGACGGGCAGTCGTGGCTCAACAACGACCCCTGGGAGAACCGCACGAATTATCCACTGCTTTTTGACCGGAAGCTCCGGGCGAAGCCCGCATTGGAAGCGGTCATTAACGAGTTATCGACAGACTGATAAGGAGCGAAGTGGCACAGATCCTCCAAATCCCCTCCGTTGAACAGCCCGCCTTTGAGCGGGTCAGACGCACCATCAAGTCGGGCGTCGCTCCCGCCAAAATCACCGGCGAATACGGATAGAAGAGGAGGAATGAGTAGCCGGTGCAGGAGCGGTTTCCTCACTTCGGGTTCGCCGGCTGGCCGACTTGCAGTTTCGAAACGACCTCCCGCACCCCCTCCGTTTCCATCGCCAGCACCATCGCCCGGCTGATGTCCTCGGTCGCGACGACGATGCCGGACAGCGTCACCACCCCGGCGCTGGTGCTGACCGAGATGTCATGGGATGCCAGGTCGTGGTTGACAAGAATCTTGGCTTTGAGGGTCGTGGTGATGCGGCCATCGGCCGTTGCGTCGGCGATCGTTTGGCCGGCCTGGATGGCCTTGCGCCGAACCACTTGCCCGGTGCGCGCCAGCTCGTCCCGCACTTCCTGGGGACTCAACTTCAGTTCCTGAATCTTCTCCGTGAGGCCGTCATGCACCGATTTGGCCGTGTTCTCCAGTTGAACCCCGGTGGCATGGACTTGCGACCGCCCTTGGCTGGTGCCCAGGTACCATAGGCCGCCCGCCCCGGCAATCACGCCAATTATGAAGGCCAAGATGATTCTCATTCGCTTACCTCTTTTCACGTTATCCTCGCCCTGCCGTTAGTCAACCGTTGTCTTCTGAGAGAAGATCCCTCGCAAGCGTCGCACGCGCGACCAGGTTCCCGCCATTCCAGTTTTGACAGGCGCCCCCGCCACCGTTTACTTTGCGCCCAGCTCATTCGCTGCCCTCATGAACTCTTGCCCTAAGCTGCCGGTGGTTCCGCTCTCGAAACGGGAGCCCATCGGCCTATCTCCCAGCCACCGCCTGCGACCGATGAAAACACCCCTCCGGCAAGTGATCGGCTTCCTAACCGGGAGCCGACCCTCAACCAGTCTGCTGATCGCGTTATGGCTGTCCCTGGCAGGGCTCCCGCTCACAGCGGCCGATGCCGCGGTGCTTCGGCCCCCCGCGGTGCCACTAGTGACCCACGACCCCTATTTTAGCATCTGGTCGCCGGCGGATAAGTTGACGGACGCTGACACGGTCCACTGGACCGGCAAACCCCATCGGCTCACCAGCCTGGTTCGGATCGACGGCAAGCCGTTCCGAGTGATGGGCCGGGAACCCGTCGCGATGGCTGCTCTGCCGCAAACTGCCTTGGAGGTCCTGCCCACGCGGACGATTTACACGTTCGAGGGCGAAGGCGTACGGTTGACGCTGACCTTCATGACGCCCGCCTTGCCGGATGACCTCGAGCGGTTATCGCGGCCGGTCACTTACCTGACCTGGACCTGGCGGGCCACCGATGGGAAGCAGCATGATGCCTGCGTCTATTTCGACGCCTCGGGTGAGATCGCCGTCGATCGTGGCGATCAGATCGTCGGACACTCCAGCGACCACCCCGCCGACTTAACCGTGTTGAAGCTGGGCTCGGTCGAACAGCCGGTTTTGGCCAAGAAGGGCGACGACCTCCGGATTGACTGGGGTTACTTCTATGCGGCCGCGCCGGCCGCCGACACGGTCTGGGGCCTCATCGCCCCGACCGGCTCGAATGGTCGAGAGCTCTTCGGCATTCCCCATGTGGTGCGGATGCTCGTACCCACCGCCGCTCCAGGACACACGCTGCTGGCCACCTTCGACCTCAAACCGCTAAAGGTCTCAGCCCAGCCCGTCTCCCGCTGGATCATGCTGGCCTACGACGACGAGTTCTCGATCAAGTATTTCCGGCAAAACCTCCGCCCGTATTGGAGGCGGAAGGGGGACGACGCGGCCACGCTGCTGCGAAAAGCCGCGCTGGACTACGAGCCGCTTCGGCAACGCTGCGAGCAATTCGACGCAGAACTGATGGCCGCCCTGCGCCAGGCCGGTGGTGAGAAATATGCCCATCTCTGCGCGCTTGCCTATCGCCAGACCTTCGCCGGGAACAAGATCTGCGCCGATGCCCAGGGCCAGCCGCTCATGTTCCCGAAAGAAAATTTCTCTAACGGTTGTATTGGCACGGTGGATGTCCTGTTCCCACAAGCGCCCTTCTTCCTGGTGTTTTGTCCCGCGCTGACCAAGGCCATGCTCGTGCCGATTCTCGACTATGCGGCCTCCCCGCGCTGGCCTTATCCCTACGCGCCACACGACCTCGGCACTTACCCGCACGCCACGGGCCAGGTCTATGGCATGGGGGGAAAAGACGGCGACCGCATGCCCGTCGAGGAAAGCGGCAATGTGCTGATCATGCTGGCCGCGCTGGCGCAGAGCGAAGGCAACGCTGACCTGGCCAAGCCCTACTGGCCGATGCTGGCCAAGTGGGCCGATTACCTGGTCCGCGAGGGGCTTGACCCGCAGAACCAGCTTTGTTCCGCCGACATGTTCGGCCATCTGCCGCGCAACGCCAACCTCGCGCTCAAAGCCATCATCGGCATCGGCGGTTTCGCCCAGCTATGCGATCTGGCCGGGCGGACGGAGGACGCAAAGCGGTATCTCGCGATCGCTCATGACTACGCCGAAAAATGGCAGCGACTCGCCCAGGACGAGGGGCGCACGCGTCTCGCCTACAGTCAACCGGGCACCTGGAGCATGAAACACAACCTGATCTGGGACCAGGTGCTCGGGTCGAAACTCTTTCCCCCATCCCTCGGCGATGCCGAGATCGCCTGGTATCTCAAAGTGCAAAAAAAATACGGGCTCCCGGTGGACCACCGCACTGACACCAGTCTGATCGATTGGGCGCTGTGGAGCATCGCGCCTGCCCGCCACGATGCCGATTTCCAGGCCCTATTCGAACCGATCTGGCGTTATGCCAACGAAACCCCATCCCGCGTCCCGCTCTCCGACTGGTTCGTGACCACCGATGGCAAACAGAAAGGCTTCCAGGCACGGCCGGTCGTGGGCGGCCTATTCATCAAAATGCTCGCCGATGCGCCGACCTGGACCCACTGGGCCCCGCGTGGTGCGAAGACCAGCGGACCTTGGGCGCCCCTTCCGATCGGCGGTCCGGTCCAGGAGGTCGTTCCCACAGCCCGGACGGCCCAGGTGCGGTGGCGTTATACCCTGGACCCGCCGGCCGACGGTTGGCTGAAGCCGGACTTTGACGACCGCGCCTGGCAAGAAGGGCAGGGCGGCTTTGGCACGAAAGGAACACCCGGTGCCATCCTGGGCACCGCATGGAGCACCACCAATCTCTGGCTCCGCCGCGAGTTCACTTTGCCCAATCGTCCGCTGAAGCACCCTCGTCTGGCTATCATTTTCGACGAAGACCCAGAGGTCTATCTCAACGGCGTACTGGCGGCCAGGCGTGCCGGTTGGATCACGGAATATGACGAAGCGGACATCGCCCCGGCTGCGCTGGCCACCCTCAAGCCCGGCAAGAACCTGATGGCCGTCCGCGTCCGCCAGACCTACGGCGGTCAGTGCATCGATGCCGGCATCGTGGAAGATGCTGAGCCTGTCCTGGCGACGCCGCTCACCCCGAACGCGCCATGACCCGAGTCCCCCGAACCAACCAGATAGGACTCGCCGCATTTCGTGTGGTCAGGAGTGTGTGGTTTTTGCTCCGCCGTCGTTTTGCCGTCTTGGTCTTCGTCGCTGCCTTGGCCTCAGCGGTCGCCGGCGAACCTGCCACGGGAAGACCGCCACCCGCCCCGGCGGGTTTTGTCTGGCAGCCAATCCCGGAATTGACCGACGACTTTGACGGCCCGACGCTCGATGCAACAAAATGGATCCCCAGGCAACCTTACTGGAACGGCCGGGAGCCGAGCCAATTCGACCCGGCCAATGTGTCGGTGGAAGATGGCCTGCTGCGGCTGCGCAGCACGTCCAAGGTGGCGACCCTCGAGGGAATCCAGAACCCCGACAAGGACGTGTGGGTCCAAGCCGCCTGTGTTTCTTCCCGTGGTCCGATCGCCTCCTGCGGCTACTATGCGGCGCGGCTGAAGGCATCAAAGCTCAGCATGACCTCTTCGTTTTGGTTTCAAGGGAAGTACAGCGAGATCGACGTGGTGGAACAATTGGGAGCCTCGTTGAAGCATCCGGAGAATAACCAGCAGATGCTGATGAATACTCATTTCTTTGAGGGAGGTTGGAAAAACGACCGGGCCGACGTCCCGGCACTGGCAGATGCCGACCGGCTCCGCGGACGCCTTTCATGTCTATGGGGTGTGGTGGAAAGACGAGCGCACGATGTGGTTCTACCACGACGGCGAAAAGGTCGCCGAGGTTACCACGGCGGGCCCGTTCAAGGAACTGCAATACCTCTTCTTCGACACCGAGGTATTCACCTGGGAAGGACTTCCCACCCTCGACTCGCTCCGTGATCCGGCGCGGAACACGATGCTCGTCGACTGGGTGCGCGGCTGGAGGCTGGTGAAGCAGACCAATGCCCGCGGATCCTGACGCAGCCCCAAACGGGAACATGCTCTTTGCCGACTCTTTTTTTTGTCTCAGGTCTTTCTGTCGGCGTTTTATTCCGGCTGCGTCTCCGATTCGGTTGCGGCTCTGGGGTAGTGGCAAATACCCGGGCTGAGACTCCGGCACGTGGTTTGCGACGCTGACCAACTCCTGCATCTCCTTCCTCCCGTTCGCGATGGACTTGGCAGTTTTGTCGGTGATACTTTGGTTCACCGATATGCAAATTCACCGTCTTTTCCAGGCCTTGAAAACCCGCCGCCCGGGGTGTAACCGCTTCATCACCTTTTTCCTCCTCTGGGCGGGGTCCTGTCTGCCCGGCGCTGGGGCAGGGGAGATCGTGCCGACACCGTCCGCCGACTCGCGTTCGGCTTTACCGCCGGTATTCCGTGGACCCCTGGGTGCCATCGCCACCCCGTTCCTCGGTCGCAATCACCGCATCTCCAGCAACGAGCAACCCGACTGGAACAACGCAAACCTGGATATGACGGTGCTGCCGCCGGGCACGGTGTTCGAGCTGCCGATGCTGCACGGCCCCGGCGTGATCACGCATATCTGGCTCACCAGCCATGCCGGCCGGGTCAACGAGTTGAACGCCTTGAGCCTGCGGGTCTATTGGGATGGACGGACCGAGCCGGGCATCGAAGCGCCGTTGGGGGAATTCTTTGCCGTGGGCCAGGGGCAGCCGGCCGTGGTCGAGAGTCTCCCGGTCCAAGTCTCGCCGACCGGAGCCCTGGCCTGCTACTGGCGGATGCCGTTCGCCAAGTCGGCCCGCATCGTCATCGCGAACGACAACCTCGACCGCACCGCCGGCCTTTATTGGCAGGTGGACTGGGTGGAACTGGATCAACTGCCCCCCAACACCCCCTATTTCCACGCCCGTTATCGCCAGGAATACCCGGCCCAAGCCGGACGCGATTACCTCATCGCCGACCTCCAAGGTCAGGGCCATTACGTCGGCACGGTCATGTCGGTCACCCTCGGCCAGGATGGCTGGTGGGGGGAAGGCGACGATTTCTTCTACATCGATGGCGAAGCCGTTCCCAGCCTCCAGGGCACGGGCAGCGAGGACTATTTCAACGATGCCTGGGGTCTTCGCCCGCGTACCAGCCACTGGTTCGGCTCCCCACGCTGGCAGGGCGATAACGCGGGCGACAGCGGCGTTTGCTACCGCTGGCATGTGCTGGATCCCGTCGGTTTTACCAACTCGCTCAAGGTGGCCATCGAGCATAAAGGCAATCGACCGGAAGATATTGAAGGCTTTTACCTCGAGCGTCCCGATTTCCTCAACAGCGTCGCCTTCTGGTACCAGACCGGTGAGCCCAAGGCCTTCGGGCATCTCCCCTCCTTTCTGGAGCGAAGGGTGCCTTGGCAGTACCATCACCTCGTGCGCGCCTTCAGCCAGGCCAAAGCCACAGGCTCCGTCAAACCCAAGGTCCAGTTCGGCGGCATGTTCGGCGCTCGGCCCGTGCTCGGCTGGGCCAACACCACCCCCGGCAAGCGCCTGACCGTGCCGTTCGAGGTTGCGGCCCCGGGCCGATACGCGGTGCGGTTGACCGCTGGCACCGCCCCCGATTTCGGCGCCTGCGATCTCGAGTTGGATGGAAAGGTGGCGGTCAAACACGCCGATTTCCGCACCGCCGAAGAGGACGAGGTGGATCTTTCCTTGGGGACTCACGAGCTGGCCAAAGGCGCGCACGAGCTTGTTTTCCGCGCCTTGGCGGTCGAGGCCGGCGCCGCGAAGCCGGTGGCCGTCGAGATGCTCCGGTTGTTGCCTCTGCCGCCCGAAGCGACTCGCGCCATTAAGACCCACAACGAGGCGCACTTCATCCGCCTGGGCATCGGCCGTGCCGTCTATGCCTACCGCCTCGCCTACGGCCGGGTGCCCGATTCGCTCGAAGCCCTCGTCAAAGTGGGGCTATTGCCCGCCCGGTATCTCTCCGACGAAAACCAGAAACCACTCCGCTGTCGGCGCGAGGCCGACGCCCTGGTTGTCGAAAGCAACGGTCCCGAGCCTTGGACCCATAGCTGGCAGGGCCTCGACGCGCGCAGGTGATTGGATTGGCTCTCTGCGGGCAACCCACTGAAGGAGAACCCCGCCAATGGCAGACCTACGCCATCACTTTTCATGCGCCCGCGCAACTGGCGGATGGCACGGTCCAGCCCGGTTCCTTCACCGTGCTGCACAATGGCGTGCTGGTCCAGGATTAGATCCCGGTCCAGGGGCCCTCCACCACGGCCTCTCCGGTCAACGGCCTCGCCGCCAAAGGCCCGCCGGCGTTGCCGGATCCTGGAAATCCGGTGCGGTTTCGCAACCTCTGGATCCGCCCGCTCTAGCGGCCCTTCCGTTCCCAAAGTTCCACCAACTTGACGCAGGTTTTGACCGCGCATTCCATGTCCTGGACGGCGACCCATTCGAGCGGCCCATGCAGGTTGTGCGCGCCGCAGAAGAGGTTGGGCGTGGGGACGCCGAGTTCGGTGAGCCGCGAACCATCGGTGCCGCCGCGAATCGGGTGATCCACCAGCGGCAGGCCGGTCGCCTGAATGGCCTCCCGCGCCAGCTTCACGGGCCGCATGTCCTGGGCCAGCCAGTAGGCCATGTTCCGGTATTGCTTGCGGAGCTTGCAGGTGATCCGGGCGCGGGGTTCAGCCGCCTGCAGGCCACGGCACAACCCTTGGAGGATCGCCCGTTTTTGCGCTAGTCCCGCCAGTTCAAAATCGCGCAAGATGAATTTGATCGTGGCCCGGTCCACCCCGCCCTCGGCGTGGGTGGGATGGATGAACCCTTCCACGCCGCTCGTCGTCTCCGGCGCGCAGTGCTCGCGCGGGAGCGCGGCCAGGAGTTTGCCCGCCAGGTGCAAGGCGTTGACCATGCCTTTGGACTTCGCCTCGCCGGGATGGGTGGAGACCCCTTCGATGACCACGGTCGCCGCGTCTCCGGAAAACGTCGCCCAGCAGATTTCCCCCAACGAGGAACCATCCAGGGTGTAGGCGACCTTGGCGTCGAGTTCGGCCAGGTCCAGCTTGTCAATGCCCCGGCCAATTTCTTCATCGGGCGTGAAGCAGATTCGCACCGGGCCGTGCTTGACCCCTCGATGCCCGAGCAAATATTCCGCGAGGGTCATTACCACCGCCACTCCGGCCTTGTCGTCCGCGCCCAGCAGCGTGTCGCCGCTGGCGGTTACCACGTCCTTGCCTTTGGCCTGCGGTAATTCCGGCGCCACCGTGGCATCGAGGACCAGCCGCGGGTTCTCCGGGAAACGGATCGGGCCCCCATCGTAGTTCCGGTGCACGATCGGTTTGACGTTCTTGCCCGAGAAATCCGGCGCGGTATCCACATGGGCCAGGAAGGCCACGGTCGCCAGTCCCGCTTGCTTGGAGGTGGCGGGGATGGTCGCCAGGACGTAGCCTTGATCGGTGAGCCGGACTTCGTCCGCCCCCAGCTCTGTCAACTCCTCCTTGAGCGCTTTCTGCAATTCCCATTGCCCGGGGGTGCTGGGACACGTGGCCGAGGACTCATCGCTCTGGGTATCGACCTGGACATATTTGAGAAATCGGGACAGCAGTCTGTTTGTCATGGTGACAGACAGTGCCATCCTGGGTGCCTTCAGTCAATCCGCCAGGCCGGGGACGCCGGTCTGACGGTCTCGCGATCCTGGCGCTACTGGTTAACGCAGCGGGGTGGGCTGAACGGAGGGATTAGCCAGCGTATTCGTGGTCACTACCAGGTTCGATCCGCCGGCCCCCGAGCCGATGGTTCGGTGGCTGGCGCTGTGGACAGCCTGCGGGCGGGCCGGGGTCACCGTTACCGGCGACGGAGCGGGTTTGGGGGCGATGGCGGACGGCGCGCTGGGCTGCCTGACCGGCACGGAGACTGGAGGTAGGGTGGCCGGCAGTGGCGGTGCCGGTGGGCTGGCCTGGCCAGGGTCCGAGAAGAGGTAAAACAGGTTCGTGGCGACCACCACGGGGCGCGGTATGGGGCCCGTCCGCCGGATGACGAGGAGTTGGTCCCCTTCAAAGGCGGGGCCGGCCACCTGGCGATCTCCTCCCGGGTGGTCGAACGTCTCCCCCCCAACGGACACTCCCAGGCGAGGGTCGTACCAATCAGCGGTGTATTGGCCATTGGTCAGGGCGACACTCAGAACCAGTCGACCTTTGGCGAACACCAGTTCGGGCGCGCCGCTACGTCGCCGCGCATCGGGACGCAAGTAGATGAGGTAATCCCAGCCCCGCTTAGCCAGCACGCGCGCCGTCATCCCCTCGGGCACCCCGCCGGTGATGACGTCGGTCACGGGTCGCATGTGGATAAAGTCGAAGCTGCGCAAAAGGTCGCCCAAAAAACGCAGTTGGCGCCGCAAAGCCGGGCCGCCGCCCCCGGGTTGATCGGCGGGAAAAACGAAACCCCCATCCTCGTTCCCCGCGGTAAACGAGTAATCCAGGTGGTTGAACAACCCGCCGCCGGCCAGCATGAAGTCCCAAGCCTCCATCCGGTACGGGGCGTCGTTGGTGCCTCGAAAACCGGTTTCATTGTCGCCGATGACCCGGTTCAAGTCGTAATTCATCCCCACGGTCTCGGGTGGGCTCGCGTAGTGGAAGTTCAGGATGGAGACGCCGGGGTGTGGGTTGCTGACCTTCGCCTTGTGGTTGGCGATGTTCTGGGAGATCAGGTGCCGGCGCCCCAGCCCGCCTTCGCTTTGCATGAGCACGTCAGCTATGTGCCGCTGCCAATCGAGGGTGACGCCCCCGAAGTAGGGTTCGTTGCAGATCTCGTAGTACAGGTTGTCGAAGCCGTTTAGCTCCGTGGCCACTTTCCGCACCAGGGCTTCCTGCACCGCGAGCAACCCGCCGCTTTTATCGAGCGTATAGACGTTGGTGGAGGCCACCGGGGCCAGGCCGCTGGTGTTGTTGATCGGGTTCATGGGGCTCAGCCGCCACATCTTCTCTTCGTAAAATGGACAGAAGAGGTTTACCTCGACGATGACGCCGCACTTGCCGGCATACGCGACGAAGTCTTTGAGGCGCTTGAAGTACTGCGGGTCCCACTGGCCGAGATCAAACCGGTTGCCGCCGTTCTCATATCCCGGTGATCCGCTGCGCGCCCAAGGACAAATCAGGCGTCCCCGGAGGGGCGCCAGGGTGTTTTGGGCAATCTTGAAGGCCCCCTCGGGTTCGCAGTAGGCGCCGACCCAGAGTCGGGTGCCGTTCATCCCCTCCCGGGCCAGGGTGTTCAGATACCGGTAAAAGTCAAAATCGAGATTCAACACCGCCCCATAATGTTCGCCGGCGGTCACGATCAACTCCGGCCGGCCCTGAAAAAGCAAATAATGAGGGTTTTCAGGGTCCGGCCGAAGGGGCTCCGCGGCGCCGGACGCGCCAGCCCATCCCATCAGCATCAGGTTTCCCAGCGAGATCCAGGTCAGGTGTTTTCTGAACTGCAAAGAGAATTCACTCATGTTACTTACAGGATACCAAGTTGCGGAAAATCATCAATCCTGAAATGAGGCGTCCTTCCCTCGCCCCGGACCCACTGATGCCTGGCTGACGCTCGCGACCGTGACCTTGACGAACACCTCGGAACTTGACGTCGACGGTTCCTCCATCGGCCAACCCAGGTGGCGCTACCGTTTAGTTCCACTGCCTTAAACCGGGCGCGCGCGGCGGAGCAGGCTGCGGGCGCGCCGAACCCAGACGCGGTCACGGCGTCGCTGGAAGGTGGGGGCATGGACGTCGTCGGCGACCACCTCCTCCAGCTCGGCTCGCGCGAGGTCCGCGCGCTGAGTGGCCAGGTAGAGTTCCGCCAGTTGCACCTTGGCGCGCGGGTAGGAATGTTGCGCGGTCACCCGGAGCCAGAGCGACAAGGCCGCCTCCTGGTCCCCCAGGGCCGTCAAGGTCTCCGCCAGGGCCATGAGCGAGTAACCGTAATCATGTTTGGGGTTTTCCGCGACTACTCCCTCCAGCAAAGGCCGCGCCTCCTCCGGTTTCTTCTGGCGCAGCAGGCATTGGCCCAGATGGGCCCGCGTATCAATATCCTGAGGGTCTCGCTCCAGGGAAGCGAGGTAGCAGGCCCGGGCTTGGTCGAGTTTGCCCTGGTGAAAATAGACATCTCCGAGCTGGTAATGATGGTGCGCCTTGTCCAGATGGTGGATCTGGGCCTGGAGTTCCCGGATCCGGCGACGCTCGTTCGCCCCAGGCAACTCAAAGCCGCGCGTGGCCGACGGGGCCTGGCGATAGACCGCGAAATAATAAAACAAGGCCGAAATCCCCCAACCGATAAAGATCAAGAAAGCCCACAGCCATTCCCGCCGGCGGAGCGCGTCGACGAACATCCAGAGCTGAAACAGGGAGATCAGCGGGACCAGCGGGTGGGCCAGCCAGGAATGCAGTTGAGCCAAGTCAGGGATGATCGATGCCTGCATGAAGTTAAACCCTAACCCCGCCCGCCCCGGTTGGCAACGGATCTTCCGGGGCCTTCCGGGCACGGGCACCGCCTCGCCGATGCCTCGCCGATTGCGGCCCGGGCAATTCCTGCGTAGACTGCCCCACGATGAAATTGAAAGGCATGGTTTATCTGGTGGGCGCCGGGCCGGGCGACGCTGGATTGTTGACGTTGCGCGGCGCCGAGTTGCTCGGGCGCGCGGACGTGGTGGTTTATGACGCCCTGGTGAACCCGGAGTTGCTGCGCCTGGCGCCGGCCTCCGCCGAGGTGATCTTCGGCGGCAAGCGCGGCGGCGTGCCGACCATTCCCCAGGCGGAGTTGAACCAGTTGCTCATCACCCGCGCGCGGGCTGGAAAGATCGTGGTTCGTCTCAAGGGGGGCGATCCCTATGTTTTCGGCCGCGGTGGCGAGGAGGCCGAGCAACTGGCCGACGCGAAAGTAGGCTTCGAGGTGGTGCCCGGGGTTTCGGCGTTCACCGCGGTGCCAAGCTGCGCCGGGATTCCCCTCACCCACCGGGGTTTTTGTTCTCGTCTCACGCTGGTTACCGGCCATGAAGACCCGGCCAAGGAAGAGTCCAGCATCGATTGGCAGCAACTCGCCCAAACTCCGGGCACTAAGGTCATCATGATGGGCACGGATCGCATCGCGCATATTGCCGCGACGCTCACCGGGTATGGCATGGACCCGGCCACACCGGTGGCCATGGTGCGCTGGGGCACCACCGGACGGCAAAAGTCCATCGCCGGCACCCTCGCCTCCATCGCTGAGATCGCCGCCGCTGCGAAGATTTCCCCGCCCACCGTGGCGGTCATCGGGGAGGTCGTGAACCTGCGGGAAAAGCTCAATTGGTTTGAACGGCGTCCCCTCTTCGGCCAACGCGTGGTCGTCACGCGCGCCCGGGAACAGGCCGGCCAACTGGGCCGCAAACTCAGCGAACTCGGCGCCGAGGTCCTCGAGGTCCCCACCATCCGCATCGAAGAACCTACCGATCGCGCGTCCTTGGTGGACGCCCTGCTCGAAATCAACTCCTACGACTGGCTGGTCTTCACCAGCCCGAACGGCGTTGCCAAGTTCTTCGAGTACTTCTTCAAGCGCTTCCACGACATGCGCGACATCGGTGGTGCCCGGATCGCCGCCGTCGGCCCCTCCACCGCCAACCGTCTCAAAGAACTGCATCTCCAGGTCGACCTGATGCCCGACGAAGCGCTCGGGAGCGCCGTCGCCGCCGCCTTCGCTGAATTCGAGACCATCGAAAACCTTAAGATCTGCCTGCTCCGCGCCGAAGTGGCCAACCCGGACTTGCCCCAGGCGCTCGAGGAAGCGGGGGCGATTGTGGACGATATCGGCTGTTATCGAACCGTGCCGGAAACCGAGGATGTTCATGGCCTGGCCGCCCGTGTGCAGAACGAGGGGGCGGATTGGCTGACCTTCACCAGCAGCTCCACCGTCCAGCATTTCCACGCCCGTTTCGATTTGCCCGCCCTGCTCCGCAAACATCCAGCTACCCGGACTGCCAGCATCGGACCGGAAACCTCAAAAGCCCTCCTGGCCCTGGGCGCCCAACCCACCGTCGAGGCGAAGCAGCACACCATCGACGGCTTGGTCCAGGCGCTGCTGACGGCCAATGCCGCCAAACCGCCGCGGGGTGCATGAACCCTTCACCTGGGGAGCCTGGCGATCTCCAGTCACTCCCTTTCTCGGTCTGATTTTAGCGCGAACAAAACGCCGGTTCCGCTGTCCATATAGCGACCGCTCAATAGCGGGATAGGGTCCCCCAAAGCCCGGTGCAAGGCAGCCTCGGTCGGCTTGGCTGATTTTCGACCGGATTGGTGTCGAAGGTTGTGACCCATGTTCGATATCGGGGTTTCGGGATCCCGGTTCGAGGCAGCCGGCCAAGTGGAACTTGCGTTTTTCCACTTTAGCGGGCAAAACTGATGGCACGCGAGTGACAGAAATACGACGAAAAACGATGGTGGTTGTCCGCCGGACTCTCCGCGAGTTCCGGTATGCCACCATTTTGGCCGTCCTGGTCCTGGGGTTGTCCCCCGTGGGGGCGGCGACCTTCAGCGCCTCGCTGGATCGGGAAACGATCACCTTGGGCGAAAGCGCTACCCTGGGACTGAAGTTCGATGGCGGCGGACCCGAGGGTCCACCCGGCCTGCCGAATATACCCGATCTGGACGTCAACTACATCGGCACCGCAACGCAGATGACCTACGATAACGGTCGCTCCAGTTCCGCGGTTACCTATAATTTCAACCTTCGGCCACGCAAGGCCGGCGATTATACGATCCCCGCCTTCGGCGTTAAGGTGGGTGGCGCTACCTTGAGCTCGGCCCCCTTGAAGCTAGCGGTGCTCAAGCCCAGTGCGCCGCCTCCGGACGCCATCAAGACCGGTGCGCAGAGCGCCTTTCTCAAACTGGTGCTCCCCCGGAAGGAGATCTACCTCGGGGACACCATGATGGGGGAGCTTCAGCTCTACCTGAGCGAGCGCGTGCTGAATATCCACCAGTTTCAGTTTACCGCCCTGCCGGCCGACGGTTTCACCCTCAGCAAGGTGCAAGAGGACCAAAGCGGCCAGCGCCGTGTGCAGATCGGCTCGGCGGTCTATCGGATGGTCCGGCTCTTATTCACTATCCGGCCCGTCCGAACCGGTACCTTCACCATCGGCCCCGTGACTGCCTCCGCCGTCCTCCAGGTTCCCTCGCGCAACCGTCCCCGCGATGGGTTCGAGCAATTTGGTCTCTTTGGCGGCGGCGGTGAGCAACAACAGGTCGCCCTGACGACCGAGGGCGAAACCGTGCAGGCTTTGCCGCTTCCGGCCGAGAAAGTCCCCGCCGGCTTCAACGGCGCGGTGGGTAACTTCACCATGACGGTTTCCGCCGGTCCCACCAATGTGGCCGCGGGCGACCCGGTGACCGTGCGGGTCCAGATTGTGGGGCGAGGTGCCATCGAATCCCTCGCGCTGCCCGAGCAACCTGCCTGGCGCGATTTCAAGACTTTTCCCCCCACATCAAAAGTCGAGACCGACCCGGGTAACCCCTTTGGCCTCACCGGCTCCAAGACCTTTGAGCAGGTGGTGATGCCCCAGAACTCCGAGATCAAGGAACTGCCCGCTTTCGCCTTCAGCTTTTTTGACCCGGACAAGAAGGCCTATGCCACGCTCACGCAGCCCGCTATTCCGCTGGTGGTCCATCCGAGCGCCTCCGCCGCGGTGCCGACCGTGGTAGCGGCTGGGCGCCCTGCCCAGGAGGCCCCGCGTCCGGCCCAGGATATCGTCCACATCAAGCCCCGCCCCGGTGTGCTGGCGCAGCTTGGGCCGCCGATGGTCCTCCAGCCGTGGTTCATGCTGCTCCAGGGAGTGCCGATTGCCCTCTGGGCCGGCCTCTTGGGCTGGCGCAAGCGGGCCGAGGCCCTGGCTAACAACCCTCGGCTTCGACGCCAGCGGGAAGTGGCTCAGGTCGTGCGTGAGGGGTTGGCCGAGTTGCGTCGGATCGCCGCCGCCAATCAATCGGAGGCGTTTTTTGCCTGCCTCGCGCGACTGTTGCAAGAGCAAATCGGCGAGCGGTTGGACCTTCCCGCTTCGGCGATCACGGAAGCGGTGATCGAGGAACATCTGCTGCGGCGCGGGGTTCCGGAAACGGTCACCGCACCCCTGGCGGAGTTGTTTCAGGCCTGCAACCTGGCGCGCTACGCGCCCGTCAAATCCAGTCAAGAGCTGGCCGCCTTCATCCCCCGGCTCGAAGTGGTGTTGCGGGACCTCCAAGGCTTGAGACTATGAAGGCCGGCATTTTGTGTCTGTTCCTCTGCTGGATGTTCTCGCCCGCTCTCCGGGCCGACCCTGCCCCCGGTTCCTTCGAGGCGGCCAACCGACTCTACGAAGAAGGCAAGTTCGCCGAGGCCTCCGCGAGCTACGAGCAACTCGTCCAGGCTGGCCGGGTGTCGCCGGCCCTCTATTTTAACTTGGGCAACGCCTGGTTCAAATCGGGCCAGATGGGGCGGGCTATCGCCGCTTACCGCCATGCCGAACAACTTGCCCCGCGCGATCCCGATGTCCGAGCCAACCTCCAATTCGCCCGCAACCAGGTCCAGGGCCCGACCTTGCCGGCCAGCCCCTGGCGTCGCTGGCTGGGTCAACTGAGCCTGAACGAGTGGAGCGCGCTGGCTGCCGTTGCCTTTTGGGCCCTCTTTCTCCTGCTCGCGGCGAAGCAATGGCGTCCGGCGCTCAAACCCTCCTTGCGTACGCCAACCCTCGTTTCGGCGGCGGCGGCTCTCTTGTTGGTTGCCTGCCTCGCGGTGTCGCTTTTCCAGGTCCGATCCTTCCGGCTCGCCGTGGTCATCAAACCTGAGGCGATCGTGCGCTACGGCTGGCTGGACGTTTCGCAGACCAACTTCTCCGTGCATGACGGGGCCGAATTGCAGATATTGGACCAAAACAACGATTGGTTCCAGGTCACGGCCGGCCCGCTCCGCATCGGTTGGATTCGCCGCGACCAGGTGCTTTTGGTTCACTGACCCAGAAGCAAAACCGTCCCAAGCCTCGACATTCGGTGGGTTCCTGTTAGGTTAACCGCGTGAGTTTTGCCACTGAATTTGACTCGTTACCGCTCCCCGACCTGGTTCGACGTTCCCTGAACGCGTCCCGGCAGGCAGTGTACGAGAGTTTCGGAAAATCCGCGCTTTCTCTGGGAGATTTTGCCCACCTGATCTCGCCGGCTGGGGCCGAATTGGTGGAACGTATGGGACAACGCTCGCAGCAAGTGACCCGCCAGCGGTTTGGGAAGGTGATCCGCCTCTTCGCCCCCCTTTATCTCTCGAACGAATGCATCAATAACTGCCGTTATTGCGGGTTCTCGCGCGATAACCCCATCATGCGGATGACCTTGACCACCGACGAGGTCCGGCGTGAAGGCAACGCATTGGCCGCCCAAGGTTTCCGGAACATCCTCCTGGTGGCCGGCGAGCACCCGAAGTTCGTTTCCCCCACCTATTTGCGCGAGTGCGTCGCGGCGCTGCACGAGTTGACGCCGTCGGTTTCCCTCGAAATCGGCCCGCTGGACCTGGAGGGTTACCGGCCATTGGTCGAGGCGGGCGCGGACGGGTTGGTGGTTTACCAGGAAACCTACGACCGGGCGGTCTACGAGGAGATGCACACGGCTGGGCCCAAGCGCGATTTCAATTGGCGGCTCGAAACGCCCGAACGGGCCTACCAGGCCGGGTTCCGTCGCTTGGGGATTAGCCCGTTGTATGGGTTGGCGGATTGGCGGTTCGAGGCCTTGAGCGTGGCGGCGCACGCCGAGTATTTGCTCCGGCACTGCTGGAAGGCGGCCATCACCATTTCCCTGACCCGCTTGCGGCCTTGCGCCGGAGAATTCCAACCGCTGACCCACATCAGCGATCGGGAGTTGGTACAGTTAATGTGCGCGTTCCGGTTGTTGTTCCCCGATGTGGGGCTGGTGCTTTCCACGCGCGAAACCCCCAAGATGCGCAACGGAATGATGGCTCTGGGGGTAACGATGATGAGCGCCGGCAGCCATACCGAACCCGGAGGTTACACCGGCGCTGGCCGGGAACATCTCCACCAGACCATCCGGGGCCGGGTTGCCGAACTGGCCCAAGGCTCAAGCCAGACCACCCCGGAACACCCATCAGGGGCAACCGAGCAATTCCAGATTGCCGACGCGCGCACTCCCCACGAAGTGGCGGCAGCCATTCGCGGCCTGGGGTACGAACCGGTTTGGAAAGATTGGGATGCGGCCCTCACGGCCTGAGGCGAACGCCACCCGGCGGCGGCCGCCCTGGAATCCCTGCGCTGAAGCTACCATGAATCCACCCGAACTCATTGCCAATGGACGGCCCGCGCGAGGACCACTGCCCTGTTCCCTGGAGGTATTTCTCGCGGCCCAGAATCTCCCGCCCCGCAGCGTCGTGGTAGAACACAACGGCGAGGCGGTAGCCCCCTCCGAGTTCCCTTCCCGCCAGGTTCAGGCGGGAGACCGCCTGGAAATCGTTCGGATTGTAGCAGGCGGATAGGACGCGGGCCGCGTTACTTCTTAGCGGGCGCGGGCGCCGGGCCGGGCGCGGAGGGTGCCTTGGCCGTGGTGACTCCGTACTTGGCCACCATCGCGGCAAAGTCCGGGTGGGTGCGTGCGAACTCAGATATCCGGCGCGCGAAATCGTCCATCCTTGGCTTGACCTGCTGATACTGGGCCTCGGTTTCGTTGAACTGGCGTCGGAAACCCTCGGTCTGCTCGTGGATGAGCGTGTACTGCCGGTAGAGAAAGACGGTCAAGGCTCCGCTCATGATGACCACCAGGATCAAAATCGTATTGACCAGTTGCTTCAGGGCGTCAAAATCGGCTTGCGAAGGCGTCAGTTCGAATTGGTTGGCGGGTTGGTTTTCCAGGTCGTTCATAGTAAGCCTAGCGGGTGGAAGGTTTGACCGCAGGGGCGGCGACCGCAGGGGTCGCTGGGGCTTTCTTGATGCCCAGAGACTCCAGGATAGGATCTATCGCCGGGTGGTTCGTGCTATACGCTATGGCCTCGTTGAGTTCCGCCTGCGCCGTCGCCTCCAGTCGGGTGATGATCATCGCTCGGCCTTGCATGGCGCGCAGTTCGCGCGTGCTCCGGACGAATTGAATGCAAAGAACGGCCGACCAGATCGCGCTCACCGCCAGCACCGCCAGCAAGATCGTCGTTAACGGGTTGTTTTTCATATCAGCTTCGAGACTCTAGGGCGAGCGACCGGTGATGTCCAACCCGATTTTGTGCAATTTTGGCTGGAATTCGCTTGATTCCGGGCCGGGGAATCGACAGGCTGAGACACGTGAATGGCCGATTTGCGCTTGCAAACCAATAGTACAGACTAAAGCCATCCGCGATGGCGCGACCGCGACGAGCATTGGAGTAATGGTCCAGTGGCAAAGGAAGAACCAATCGATTTGACCGGCACGGTAACCCAGGTGCTTCCCGGCACGATGTTTCGCGTGGCGCTCCCCAACGGGCATGAAGTGCTCGCCCACATTTCGGGCAAGATGCGCAAGAACTTCATCCGCATCAGCGTCGGCGATCAAGTCAGCCTCGAAATGTCGCCTTACGACTTGGGGAAGGCGCGGATTACGTTTCGCCAGGGCTGATCTCCTCGCTCGACTTTTGGCGGCGTCAGGCCATGTTTGGGCGATGCGCGTTCATTTCTTAGGTGCGACCCGGACGACGACCGGGTCGATGTATCTGTTGGAGATCAATGGTCGGCGGCTCCTGCTGGAGTGCGGGCTCTACCAGGGCCACCGCGACGAGTCCATCGAGCGGAATCGCCATTTCCCCTTCAAACCCGCGGACCTGGATGCGGTGATCCTCAGCCACGCTCATATCGACCATTGCGGGAACCTACCCAACCTCTGCCGGCAGGGATTCGAGGGCAACATTTATTGCACCTTCGCCACGCGCGACCTGGCGGCGATTATGCTCGTGGATTCGGCGCAGATCCAACGGGATGACGCCGCGTTCATAACGAAAAAGCGCGCCAAGCAGGGGCTGCCGCCCGTCGAGCCCCTCTATACGGTGGCCGATGCCGAGAAGACGGTGGGCCAATTCGTGGGGCTTAACTATGACCGTTCGTTCCCCGTGGTCGACGGGATCTCGGTGACCTTCCGGGACGCAGGCCACATCCTCGGGGCGGCGCAAGTGGTGCTGGACATCGTCGAAAAAGGCCGGAAGTTCCGCTACCTCTTCAGCGGGGATATCGGACGTGGGGCCGATGACATCCTGCGCGACCCGCAGCGGGTCGAGAACGTGGACTACCTCCAGGTCGAGAGCACTTATGGCGGACGGGATCATGAGCCGAAGGTGGACGCAAATGCCCAGGTCTGCCAGCGGGTCCTCGCCGCCCTGCAACGCCAGGGCAAGATCATCATTCCCTCCTTTTCCGTCGGTCGTACCCAGCAGATCGTCTATACCCTCCACCAGTTGACCCTGGCCGGACAACTCCCCCCCGTGCCCATCTTTGTGGACAGTCCCCTCAGCGTCAATACCACGGAGATCTACCGGCTTCACACCGAATGTTTCAACGAGCAGATTGCCCGGTTTCTCCATGAAAAGGAAAATCCCTTCGGAATGGCCAACCTGACCTACATTCGCGAGCCGGCCCTGTCCAAGAAACTCAATGAGTTGAAGGAACCCGCCATTATCATCAGCGCCTCCGGGATGGCGGAAGCGGGCCGCATCCGGCATCATCTGGCCAATAACATCGGCAACCCGGCCAATCTCATCCTGTTCGTCGGCTATTGCGCCGAGCATACTCTCGGCGCCCAGATCATGGCGGGTCAAACCCCGGTGAACATCTTCGGCGAGCCCCATGAAGTTCGAGCGCAGGTTTCTTCCTTGGACTCCTTTTCCGGTCATGCGGACCGTTCGGAGTTGCGCCGCTATGTGGCGGGGCTGACCGGCGACCTCAAGCAGATCTTTGTGATCCACGGCGAGGAGGCCCAGTCGCTGGCCTTCGCCGACACCTTGCACGCTATGAAACCCAAGGCGAAGGTGGTGGTCCCTGCGCCCCGCCAAACGATCGAGGTTTAAGCTGGAGGGGAGGTTGAGCGCCTCCACGTTCCGCTCCACGTTCCCCAGCGGTTTCGTATGAGTTTCTGAAAAACGCCATCTGCCCCAATGGTTTCAGGGCGCTGAGCACTTTCGCAATCTGACCCCATTTTCTTTTTTGTTGACCTGGAGGGCGTTTTGCATATCC